>Ga0315294_10002316_pt1 | contig 20820 bp, 13 predicted proteins | sample YL17G13_40_MG_FD_203626 | JGI IMG/M metagenome (GOLD analysis project Ga0315294, IMG submission 203626) | Sediment microbial communities from Yellowstone Lake, YNP, Wyoming, USA - YL17G13_40 | ecosystem: Environmental > Aquatic > Freshwater > Lake > Sediment | place: USA: Wyoming | collected...
CGGGGACGAGAGGCCGGCCGCCGAACAGGCGCTCGTTCGGAAAGTCCTGACCGCCCAGGGTCCGAAACTGACGACCGGGATCTTCGGGACGAAATTCGTCCTCAATAGCCTGTCCGGTGCCGGGAGGGCGGATGTGGCCTACCAACTCGTCAACCGCCGCGGGTTTCCCGGCTGGGGGTACATGCTCGAACGCGGTGCGACGACCCTCTGGGAACACTGGGACTTCAGCGACGATACCTTTTCCCATAATCATCCGATGTTCGGTTCGGTCAGCGAGTGGCTTTTTTCCTGGCTGGCGGGCATTCAGCCCTCCGCCGACGCCGTCGGCTTCGACCGGATCGTCATCCGGCCGCAGCTTGTCGGAGACCTGACTTGGGCCAAAGGCGGAGTCGTGACTATCCGCGGAGAGGTCCGAAGCGAGTGGCGGATCGAGAAGGGACGTTTCATCCTGGACGTGTCCATCCCCCCTAATACGACGGCGGCGGTCCATATCCCCGGGTCCGATCCGGCGATGATTCAGGAAAGTGGCCGGCCGGCCACTGCGTCCGAGGGCGTCAAAGTCATTGGAAATGAGGGCGGAGCCGTCGTTATTGAAATCGGCTCGGGACGCTATTCCTTCGCTTCGAAGCTGCTGACGGCGAGAGGACCGCGCCCGCCGCGGACGGGATTCGTGAAATAGAGGGAATGAAGGGCCGGAGCGCCCCCCGATATCAAGGAGGAAAACCATGAAAAGGCCGTATGGGAGCGCAGCCGCTCTTATGTTCCTGTTCTTGTTTGTCTGTCTTTCGGCGGGGGCCGCCCCCCCGAGGCCCGGTCTACCGGCGGCCGGGGCCCAGCCGTCGAAAAAGCTCGCCGTCCCGGAGCGGGGGTTCATCAGCTCCGAGCCCGGCAGGACCTGGGAGCAGGGCCTCCTCAGCGGCAACGGAACGGTCGGGACCAGCGTCCTCGGCCGGGCCCTCGACGATATCGTCATCTTCAGCCATAAACACATGTTCGTGCCCGAGCGCGTCCCGCTCCTGCCGCCGGCGACCGCCACCAGGCTGTTCGAGATCCGCCGGCTCATCGACCGCGGCCTCTACGCGCAGGCGGGACAATTGGCGGAAGATGTCGCCGAACAGAAGGGGTTCCTCTATCCCGATCCCCTCATGCCCGCCTTCGACCTCAGGGTCAAGATGGCGGCCGACGGCGATGTCGCGGACTACATGCGTTCCACGGATTTCCAGACCGGCGAGACGATCGTCCACTGGTCCGACAGCCGGGGAGTGTTCGAGCGCCGGCTTTTCGTCTCGCGGGCCGACGGGATCGCCCTGATGCAGATCAAGGGACCGGGCCGGGGCCAGGTGAACTGCCGGCTGACCCTCGCGCCCCGGGAACCTAACAACAGGAGGTTCAAGGAGAACGTCAGCAACCTGGCCACGACCACCGACACGTCCGCGCTGACCTACCGCAACGGGTTCACCCACGCCTATCCCGGCAGCATCCAGGCCTTGGAAGGCGTGGCGCGGGTCGTTGCCAAGAACGGCACGACAACGACGGATGGTCCGACCTTGGTCGTCACGGGCGCGGACGAGGTGCTCGTTTTCGTCGACATCAAGGTGCTCGACGAGTTTGAAAGATCCATGATCGAATCGACGAAAAGCGCCCTGGTCAAGCTCCCCGCGGACTACGGCGATCTCCTGGGAAGACACGAGAAGATCCACGGAGAGATATTCCGCCGCATGCGGCTCGACCTGGGCGGCGGCGCCGACCGTCTCCTGACCTCGGAGGAGCTGCTGGCCAAGACGACCGACGCCGAGCCCTCGAGGGCGCTCCTCGAAAAGGTCTTCGACGCCGGCCGTTACAACATCATCTCCAGCACGAGCGACCTGCCGCCGACGCTCCAGGGCGTCTGGGCCGGGACCTACGACCCTCCCTGGGCCAGCGATTTCACCCATAACGGGAACGTCCCCTCGTCGCTCGCCAGCATGCTCATGGGCAACACGCCCGAGCTTCTGCTGGCTTATACATCCTACATGGAGGGGCTGGTCCCCTATCTCGAAGTCAACGCGAAGATGATCTTCGGGGCCAGGGGGATCGTCCTTCCCTCGCGGTCGACGACCAACGGCTACAACAACGCGTTCGAAGCGGATTTTCCCGGTCAATTCTGGGTCGCCGGAGCGGCCTGGGCGGCCCACTTCTTTTACGACTACTGGCTCTATACGGGCGACCGGAAATTCCTCGCCGATCATGCCCTGCCTTTCATGGAAAAAGCGGCCCTGTTCTTCGAGGATTACCTGTACGAGGGCCCCGACGGGAAATACGTGTTCAGCCCGACCCAGTCGCCGGAGAACGCCCCTCGCAACACGGGGTCCCAAACGACGTTCAACGCCACCATGGACGTGGCCGCGGCCAAGGAACTGCTCGGGAACACGATCGCCGCTTGCCGCGAACTGAACGTCCACAAGGACGGGATCCCCGTCTGGGAGAAGATGCTGGCCAAGATGCCGGAGTACCTGATCAACGAGGACGGCGCCGTCAAGGAGTGGCTGACTCCCAAGCTGACGGACGATTATGATCACCGGCACAATTCCCAGCTTTACGCCCTGTTCGACGGGTTGCCGGAGGAGATCGCGAAGAATGCTGAACTCCAAGCCGCCTTCAAGCGCGTCATCGAGCTCAAGCTCGATCGCCATTGGAGCAACTGGGAAAAACAGGGCGGATTCATGTCCTTCGGGCTGGTCCAGCTCGGGCAGGCGGCGGCCAGCCTGGGAGAAGCGGACCTGGCCTATCGCTGCCTGGTGCCGCTCCTCAACCGCTATTGGCTGCATAACCTGGCGTCCATGCACAACGCCAAGAAACTGTTCAATACGGATATCAGCGGGGGCCTGCCGGCCGTGCTCATCAAGATGCTGGTGGCCTCGGATCCCGGCGTGATCCGCCTGTTCCCGGCGCTTCCGTCGGCCTGGCCTTCGGGGACGATCGAGGGGGTTCTGTGCCGCGGCCAGGTCGAGATCAAACGGCTGACTTGGGATGGTCCGACGGTGCGGCTCTCCGTCAAATCGGCCAAGGCGCAGGACGTTCGGCTCTATGCGCCGGCGGAGATCAAGGCCATCAGCGTGAAGAAGGGCCAGGCCGCGATCCGGACTTTGAACGACGCCAAGGGACGCCGGCTCTCGTTACCGGCCGGGCAGGAGGTTTTGGTCGAGCTGCAGCTGAGCAGGCGCTGACGATGCGCCGTTCGGCAAGGAGAGAAGGAGGCAAGATGAGAAAGATAGTGCTGTACCTGGTCTTCGCACTCGCGGTGGCCGCCGGAGCCGTGTCGGCATTCGCCGCTCAAAGCGATAAGCCGTTTCCCGATCCCGCGACCGTCGTCTGGTCGACACACCCCGCGGACAAATGGGAGAACGCCTACCCCGTCGGGAACGGCCGACTCGGGGCGATGGTTTTCGGGAAGACCGATGAAGAGCAGGTCCAGATCAATGAGGACACCTATTGGTCCGGTGGGCCCTATTCCACGGTGGTCAAGGGGGGCTCAAAGGCCCTGCCCGAGATCCAAAAACTCGTCTTTGAAGGAAATTTTAAAAAGGCCCACATCCTGTTCGGCCGGAACCTCATGGGCTACCCCGTCGAGCAGATGAAATACCAGGCCCTGGCCAACCTGGTCCTGAACTTTCCGGATAAGGGCCCGGCCGCGAATTACCGCCACGAGCTCGACCTGGACGCGGCGGTCGTGATCACGAGCTATGAACGGAACGGCGTCAGGTTCACCCGCGAGGTTTTTTCGAGCCCCGTCGATCAGGTCATCGTCGTCCGGCTCACGGCGGACAGGCCCGGCTCGATCTCCTTCACGGCCCAACTGCGCGGTTACCGGAACGAGGCCCATTCCAACTATGCCACCGACTATTTCCGGATGGACGGGGACGGTCCCGACGGCCTCGTCCTCCGCGGAAGATCGGCGGATTATATGGGGGTCGAGAGCAAGTTGCGCTACGAAGCCCGGCTCAAGGCCCTCGCCGAGGGCGGCGTGGTGAGCGTCGATTGGGATGAGCTCCGTGTGAAAAACGCCGATCGCGTGACCCTCCTCATCGCCGCGGCCACGAATTTCGTCAACTACAAGGACGTCGGCGCCGATCCCGCCGCGCGGGTGGGAACGGTCATGAGATCCGTCACCGGAAAGACATTCGACGCGGTAAAAGCGGCCCACGTCAAGGAGCATCAGAGGCTTTTCCGCCGGGCCGAAATGCGTTTGCCCGCGACCCCGAATTCGGCCCTGCCGACGGATGAGCGCCTGAAGAACTTCGACGGGACGAACGACCCGGCCCTCGGAGCCCTCGTCTTTCAGTTCGGCCGGTACCTTCTCATCTCCTCGTCGCGTCCGGGCACCCAGCCGGCCAACCTCCAGGGCATCTGGAACAAGGACCAGAATCCCATGTGGGATTCTAAATATACAAGCAACATCAATACGGAGATGAACTATTGGCCGGCCGAGGTCGGGAACCTCGGCGAATGCGCCGAACCCCTCTTCAGGATGATCGGGGAACTGACCGACCAGGGCGGCCAGGTGGCCCGCGAGAACTACGGCGCCGGAGGATGGGTCTACCACCAGAACACCGACCTCTGGCGGGTGGCCGCGCCGATGGACGGCCCGAGCTGGGGGACGTTCACAACGGGCGGCGCTTGGCTGGCGACACATCTCTGGGAGCACTACCTGTTCACGGGCGACAAGGAGTTCCTGAAACAGTATTACCCGGTCCTCAAGGGCAGCGCGGAGTTCTTCCTGGATTTCCTCGTCCCGCATCCCAAGTACGGCTGGCTCGTGACAAACCCTTCGACGTCGCCCGAGAATTTTCCGGCCGTGCCCGGCCAGGTGCCGTTCTTCGACGAGATCACGACCTTCAAGACGACGACGTCGATCTGCGCCGGCTCGACGATCGACATGCAGATCCTCAACGACCTCTTCGCCTCCGCCGCCCAGGCCGCCGATGTCCTCGGCTTGGATCCGGATTTCAAAGTCAAGGTCCTGGCGGCCAAGGCCAAACTGGCGCCGATGCAGATCGGGAAGAGCGGGAACCTCCAGGAATGGATCGAGGACTGGGACGAAACCGAAAAGAGCCACCGCCACATTTCCGGGCTCTGGGGCCTTTTCCCCGGTCACCAGATCTCCGCCCGCCGTACGCCCCTGTTCGCCGAGGGGAGCAAGGTGGTCCTGGAACAGCGCGGCCTGCCGGGGAACGGCTGGTCCTCCGCCTGGAAGGCCGCCTGCTGGGCCCGGCTCGGGAACGGTGCCAAAGCCATGGACAATTTCACCTATGCCATGCACAAGTATACGACGGCCAGCCTGTTCTCGATCTGTTCGAACGCCATGCAGGTGGACGGTTCTTTCGGCCTGGCCGCTGCCGTGGCCGAGATGGTCCTCCAATCGCACGAGAATGAGCTGGCCTTCCTTCCGGCCCTGCCGGGATCCTGGAAGGACGGCGAGGTTAAAGGCCTCGTCGCCCGCGGCGGGTTCGAAGTCGGCCTGCGCTGGACGGCAGGCCTGCTCGAACATGCGACAATATTCTCCAAGATCGGAAACACGTGCCGAATCAGGTCGACCAGGGCCCTCAAGGTCGTATCCGGGAATAAGTCCGTCCGGTTGATGAAGCCGGAAAAGGATGTTTGGGAATTCAAAACGGCCCCCGGGGCGTCCTATAAGCTGACTTATATAAAATAAGAATGTAATTACGAGAGGTTCCTCGATGGAGAGACGGGATTTCCTGAAATTAGCCGCGGCCGGGGCCTTGGCGGCCAAACCGCTGGCCGGCGCCCCGCGTCACGGACAAGGGATAGGGGGGCAAGCCGTCCAGAAGTCTCTCGCCGGTCGAAGGATCCTGACTTTCAATTCGGTCATTCGGGTCAATCAGATCGAGGTGACCCGGACCCGCAACGAAGGATTCGATGAATTCGACAGGCATACGCCGGCCAACGTTGAGGCCCTGCGGGCCGCCTTCGCAGAGGGCTGGCCCGGGGCCCCCATGACCTGGGCGTTCAGCTGGCGGGCTCTCTTCGACGATAGAGAGAACTACCGGCGGATCCGGGAGATCATTCCGGAATTCCATGAAAAATACGGCGACGACGTGACCTTCATCCCCGGCGCCTATTTCGCCAACGCCTACAATACCCGGGACGAGGTCAACAAGGACCTGCATGACGGGTTGGCCCGGGTTTCCGAGATCATGGGCGGCGGCTTCCGGCCCAAAAGCGTCCTCGCCGGGTTCCTTTCATCCGCTAATCAGAGATTCCTGGCCGCGGAAGAGGGCATCCATGTCTGTCAGGGCAATATCTGGAGCCAGTACGCCATCGACAATCAGGACGGCGACGGGTCGATCTCTTATCCCTACTACCCGTCGTCCGACCATTTCTGCCGGCCGGCTCAAAGCACGGGCGACTTCGTCGACTGCGTCAACTTGGACGGCTGGACATGCGATTTCATCGCCGCGCGGCGCGAGGGGCTTGACTGGGCCAGGAACTGGAACAGCCGGATGGGAGTCGGACCGATCGAGACGATCGGCTGGTTCGGGCCAGAGGCCGGGCTGGCCCAGATGATCGAAACAACGGCGGCCCATTTCGACAAGGGCTTCGAGCTCAACGGCTGGGCCTGGGTCACGAATTGCTGGGAGGTTTCGCTTGTTCCTCAGATCAAGAACCTTGACGTCCTGACGCGCTGGACCAAACGGATCCGGGAGCGCTGGCCCGGCGCCGAGTGCCTGACGCAGGGCGATTTCGGGCTGGCCTTCCGGAGCCAGCATGGGAACAACGAGGGCCTGGACTACAGGTTCCTGCAACGAGGAACGGGGATCGGCGGGTCGGACCGGAACCTGGAGGTCCGCTGGTTCATGAACCGGGATTTCCGCCTGGCGCTCCTGCGGGATTGGAAGGCCGGGACGCCGGAGCTCGTTATCGACTTCACCCGCTACGACCTTTCCGTTAGGGAGCCCGAAGGACCGACCCGGAGTTGGAGCCTGCTCGGAAAAATAAATCAGAAGCAGACGCGATCCCAGGACAAACCCGTTCCCCTCAGCGCATTGACCCGCGATGATTTGGACCGCATTTTCCGACGCTGCCCCGAACTTCAAAAGGGGAAACGAACTGGCGGGGAGAGTCTCGCCAAATAAGGACTTTGTTGACAGATGGAGACATGATGAAGCGCTTCCTGAGTCCGTTTGTCCCTGGCCTTATCAGCCTCGTTCTTGCCGGATGTTCGCCGGGCGTTACGGAGAAGACCGTCGCCTATACGTCCCAGCCATGGCCGCCGCAAGTTTGGAGATCCGCGCCTCCGCAGGGCAGTCCCTTCGAGCCATCCCGGGACATCCGGGGGATCGCCTTCACTCACAACTTCACGGCCTACACGGACGCCGACACCTGGTATCCTTCCTGGGCCTCCGACGGCAACATGTATAGCGGCTGGACGGACGGGGAGATCGGCGAGGAGTCCTGCCATTCGAGCGGGGGCGGCCGGGCCCGGACGGGGAACGCCAGGATCACCGGAGACGACCCGCTGTCCCTTAAGGTCGAATCCCTCGGGTCCGAACCCGCCTCGGCCTTGCCCTATGGCGGCCGCTATCCCAGCGCCAACCTCGTGCACAACGGCGTCTGGTATTACGGGACCTACTGCGTCGACTTCGACATGTCTAAACCGGAATATCGGGACCTCTACAGCTGGGCCATCTGCGGTCCGGTGCCGGGGTTCCGGATCTCGACGGACTATGGCAAAACCTGGACTCCGAGCCCGCTCTCGCCCGACCGGCCGCTCTTCCCCGAATCGGGAAAGGACGGGCGCCAGGTCAAGATGGGCACGCCCCATTTCGTCGACTTCGGACGCAACATGGAGCATTCCCCCGACGGGAAAGCCTACCTCGTCGGCCACGGCGCCACGGACGCGGACCCCACGCCGCGCATCGCCGGGAATAGTTGGATCGCCGGCGACGCGGTCTACCTCGCGCGCGTGATCCCCAGCCCGAAAAACATCAACGACCTCGGAGCCTACGAATTCTTCGCCGGCCAGGGGACCGAAGGGCGTCCCGTCTGGTCCCGGAATTTCGCCGACATCCGGCCGCTCCTCGCCTGGGACGACCGCATGGGCTGCGCGACGATCACCTATAACGCCCCGCTCCGCAAATACCTGATGTGCGTCACCGACGGCTGGCCGGGCGTCGAGGACATGAATTCGTACATCCTGGAAGCGGACGAGATCACCGGGCCCTACAGGATGATCACGTTCATGGACAAGTTCGGCCGGCAGGGTTATTTCTTGAACTTCCCGTCGAAGTTCACGAGCGCCGACGGCCGGACGGCGTGGCTGGCCTACTCGGCCAACTTCCACAAGTCCTATTTCGGCAACCGGACGGCGGCCGAACCCATGGGCAGCCACTACGCCTGGACTCTCCAGGAGGTCAAGCTGGTTGACGGGGCCGCGGACATCTCGGGCGCGGCGGGGAGCGGCCAGCCGCCGTCGGACCCCCTGAAGAGCGAAAACAACGTCGCTCTCCGGGCCCGGGTCAACGTGTCCTCGGTCCACAAGAAAAACAAGCCCTTCACCGAGCTCATCGAATATTTCGGCGAGGGGGCCGTTGACGGAGTTGTCGACCTGAATGCCAAGATCAACGCTCACGAATGGGTGAGCCTGGGCGAGCGGCAGACCGCCATGATCAGGCTCAGTTGGGATTCGCCGCAGACGGTGCGGCGGGTCTGGCTTTTCGACCGGCCCGACCCGGCCGACCAGATCACTTCGGGCGTGCTGCTCTTCAGCGACGGGAGCGTCGTCCGGGTGGGCCCGCTTCCGAACGACGCCAAGGCCTGCAAGGAGCTGATCTTCCCGCCCAAGACCGTCACCTGGGTGGTCTTCGCCGTCGACACGGTTTCCGAAGGAACCGTCAACGCCGGCCTGTCCGAGATGGCAGTCTTCAGAGATTGATGGATAATAGCCGCAAGAGCCGTTTGAATTGATCGAGGAGGAAGACGTCATGACACGGAAAAAGATCTCCGGATTTCTCGTTCTCTTTATCGGGTGGGTTCTAACCGCCGGGTTCCTGGCCGCCCAGGACAAAGCCGCGAACCCCATCCTGACTCTGGACCGCATCTTCACCGGCCGTGAATTCGCCGCCGAGCGCTTCGGCCCGGCCCGCTGGATGAGCGACGGCGAGACTTACGTGACGCTCGAGCCGAGCACCGAGGCCAAGGCCGGCCGCGACCTCGTCCTTTATCACGCCGAGACCGGCAAGCGCGAGGTCCTGGTCTCCGCGGCCAAGCTTGTCCCTCCCGGAGCCTCCGAGCCCCTGGCGATCGAGGACTACGCCTGGTCCCCGGACGGCAAGGTCCTCATTGTCTTTACCAACTCGAAGCGGGTCTGGCGCCAGAACACGCGCGGCGATTTCTGGACTTACGACCTGGCGTCGGGCCGCCTGCGCCAACTGGGGAAGGAGTTCGAACCGTCGACCCTGATGTTCGCCAAGCTCTCGCCCGACGGCCGGAAAGCCGCCTATGTCGTTAAGAACAATATCTACGCGGAAGACCTGGCCTCGGGCAAGATCGCCCAGCTGACCTTCGACGGGAGCGAGAACATCATCAACGGCACGTCGGATTGGGTCTACGAAGAGGAATTCGGCATCCGCGACGGGTTCCGCTGGAGCCCGGACAGCGCCTCCATCGCCTTCTGGCGGTTCGACACGCGCCGGGTGCCCGTTTTTTCGATGATCAACAACACCGACTCCCTCTACCCGAAAGTCACGAGCTTCAAGCATCCCAAGCCGGGGCAGACGAACTCCTCCGTCAAGGTCGGCGTCGTCCCGGTCGCGGGCGGGTATCCCGTCTGGGTCCGGACGCCGGGCGACCCGAGTAACACCTACATCGCCCGCCTCGAATGGGCCGGCAACTCCCGTGAGGTCATCCTCCAGCACCTCAACCGCTTGCAGAATACGCTCACCGTGCTTATCGGCGACATCGCCACCGGTGAGGCGCGGACGGTCTTCACCGATACGGACGAGACCTGGGTCGAGGTCATGGACGACTTCGTCTGGCTGGCCGGGGGCAAAGGCCTCTTCTGGCTGAGCGAACGGGACGGGTGGAGCCACGCCTATTACGTCTCCCGCGACGGAAAGGAGGTCCGGCTGCTGACCCCCGGCGACTACGACATCCTGAGCGTCGACGCTATCGACGAGAGAAACGGCCTCCTTTACGTCACCGCTTCGCCCGAGGACGCCACCAAGCGCTTCGTCTACCGCGTCCGCCTCGACGGCAAGGGGAAACCGGAGCGGGTCGGCCCGGCCGGACAGACCGGGGCCCATCGTTATGACATTTCGCCCTCGTCCCGCTGGGCTTTCCACAACTATTCGACGCTCGACACGCCGCCCGTGACCGAGCTTGTCCGTCTGCCCAAGGGCGACGTCGCCCGGACCTTGGCCGCCAACAAGGACCTGAAGGCGAAGATCGAATCCCTCTCACGGAAAAGGGCCGAATACTTCAAACTCGACATCGGCGGCGGGGTCCAGGTCGACGGCTGGCGCATCTTGCCTCCCGACTTCGACGCGGCCAAGAAATACCCCCTCCTCGTCTATGTCTACGGCGAACCCGCCGGACAGACCGTCCAGGACGGCTGGGGCGGCAGCGGCTACCTCTGGCACTTGATGCTGGCCCAGAAGGGCTACATCGTGGCCAGCTTCGACAACCACGGGACGCCGGCGCCGCGCGGCCGGGCCTGGCGCAAGAGCATCTACCGCCAGATCGGCATCCTGGCCTCGGCCGACCAGGCGGCCGCGGTCCGGGCGGCCATGGCCGCCTGGCCCTATGCCGATCCCGACCGGGTCGGGGTCTGGGGCTGGAGCGGGGGCGGCTCGATGACCCTCAACGCCATGTTCCGCTACCCCGACCTCTACAAGACGGGCATCTCCGTGGCCTCGGTGCCCGACCAGCGGCTCTACGATACGATCTACCAGGAGCGGTACATGGGCCTGCCCGACGGCAATCCGGACGGCTACAAGAACGGCTCGCCCATCACTTTCGCCAAGGACCTGAAGGGCAAGTTGCTCATCGTCCATGGCACGGGCGACGACAACGTCCACTACCAGGGTTTCGAGGCCGTCGTCAACGAGCTCATCGCCAACAACAAGGCCTTCACCATGATGGCCTATCCCAACCGGTCGCACGGGATTTCCGAGGGAAAGGGGACGACCATCCATCTTTACACGATGTTCACCCGCTTCCTCAACGAAAACCTGCCGCCGGGCGGGCGGGCCCGATAGGAAACAGGCCAGAGGGCGGGCTCAGAACTTGTAGCCGATCCTGCGCAGAAAGTCCTTGCGCCACTGGATTCCATCCGGCCCCTCGACGCCCTTGGTCCTGACGCCGTCGACGACGCCCAGAATGCCCCGGCCCTGTTCGGTCTCGGCCACGATGACCTCAGCCGGGTTGGCCGTGGCGCAGAAGATCCGGCAGACCTCGGGCACGGCCTTGACCGCGTTGAGGATGTTGACCGGGAAGCCGCCGGTCATAAAGATCAGGAAGGAGTGGCCGGCGCCGATGGCCATGGCGTTCTTCTTGGCGATCTCGACCAGGGCCTCGTCGTTGCCGGAGTGGCGGACGAGGGCCAACCCGGACGATTCGCAAAAGGCGATCCCGAACCTCATGTGCGGGGCGGTCGTGACGATGGCTTCGTGGAGGTCCTCGACCGTCTTGATGAAGTGGGCCTGGCCGAGGATGAAATTCATGTCCTCGGGCTTATCGATGGGGACGACTTTGATGTCCATGGAATCCTCCTCTCGTCGTTCGGCCCTATTATAGAGCCCCGCCGCCCAGGCATCAACAACGATGATTTTGCGCTTCCGGCAAACTGATGCCGGGCACGAATTGTTGATTATCTACTTCATATTAATTAAGATGCTGAGGTCCGACCCTATGGAATGAGGAGGCACAATGAATAAAACGTTGCCGCGTATCATCGCGATCGCTGCTCTCCTGGCTCTTCTCGTGCCCCGCGCCCACGCCGCCCAGAAAATCTACTGGGGCGATTCCGTCCCGCAGGGATGGAACGGAAAGTGGCCGGCCAAGTACCTGACCGTTCCCGAAAAAACGAATTTTGCGCGGACCGCGTCCTCGACCGACGTCCTGGAATTCATCGATGCCCTCCGCTGGTCGAGCGATAAAATGTATGTTTTCAACATGTTCACGACAACCCTGCGCCGGACGTGCCCGGCCGTCGTTCTGGCCAACCCGCGCGTGACCTCGCCCGACGAGGCCGCCAAGTCCGGCAAGACGGTCATTTACCTCCAAGGGAACATCCACGCCTACGAGCCGGAGGCCAAAGAGGCCCTGCTGATGCTCATGCGCGACATCCTCTTCGGCAAGCGCAAGAGCCTCCTCGACAACCTCATCATCATCGTCTGTCCGAACTTCAACGTCGACGGGACCGATACCTTGTCTTTGAGCGAGGGGACGCCCCACATCCTGGGCTCGGCCGTCAACGCCCAGAACATCAATCTCAACCGCGACGCCATCCGGGTCGAGACGGCCGAGATCGCCGGGCTCTACCGGACGGTCTTCAACCGCTGGGACCCGACATTGATCTACGACGGGCATCTCATGGGCCGCGTCCAGCACGGCTATGCCATCGGCTACGCGACCTGTACGGTGCCCGCCTCCCACCCCGGTCCGCGCAACTACGTCTTCGACAAGCTTTTCCCGGCCGTCCGCGAGGCGACCCGGACAAACTTCGGCCTCGAGGTCTTCACCCACTGCGAGACCGACGACAAGTGGCCGCCGACCGTATGGAGCCACGAGGAGGCCATGTGGACCAATGAGGCCAAGTTCGTCGCCAACGCCTATGGCCTGCGGAACCGCATGACGATCCTGGCCGAGACGCCGGGGCACGAATCGTTCGAACGCCGCATCTACGCCCACTACTCCCTTATCACCGGGGTCCTCGAGTACGCGAGCGCCCACGGCAAGGAAATGCAGGAGGTCTGCCGGGCCGCCGACCGGGACGTCGTCGAAGCGGTCAAGGCCAAGGCCGAGACGGGCGAGCTCCGGAATTTCGTCGCCGGCAAGTACGAATCCTACGGCAAGGTCGACATCCTCGTGTACAAGGAGCGGAACGCCTCGACCCTCGTCCCCGGCACGAGCGTCCGGGCCAAGATCGCGCCGCACATGCTCCAGGCCCCCGAGCTCGTCCGCGGCGTCGAGTTCCTGTGCAAGCCCGTGGGGACGGCCGAGGCGCGGGTCCCCCGCGGCTATCTCATCCCGGCCGAGCTGGACTTCATCGCCGAGAAGCTCCGCGCCCAAAACGTCAAGGTCGAGGTCCTGGCCAAGCCGGTCAAGGTCTCCGGCGAGGAGTTCGTGATCGACAAGGTCGGGCAGGGGAGGAGCGGCGGCTACAACATGATCAAGCTCGACGGCGGTTTCGCTGCGTCACCGGTCCGGGAATTTCCGGCCGGCACGTTCCGCGTGGACATGGCCCAGCCCATGGCCAACCTGGCCTTTTATTGCCTCGAGCCTCAGGCCGCGGACGGCTTCGTCGGTTGGGGGGTTTTCGACGCCTATCTCAAATCGCTCGGGGTCGAAAAGCGGAGCGTGGTCTACCCCATATACAAGTATTTCAAGATCCTGGAGTGATTCATAAAAGAGGAAAAGGGCCGCTTCCATTCTCCACGCCAAGCGGCAACACCGGTTGACGTTTTCTCGCCCAGAACAGCCCGATTCAGCCGGCCTCCCGTTCTTGGTTCATTGACGCTTTCCTAGTGGAATGATAGGATTAATTATATCAAGAAACAACGAAGCGACAGGAGGACAACATGTCGAAGGTCTTGAGATATGGATTCCTTTTTGCCCTTGCAGGCGCCCTGCTCTTGGCGCAGCCCTTGACGGCGGCAGACGGAATCAAAGGCAACCTTGTCAATGTCAGGTGGCTCGAGAAAAATCTTAAAAACGCCGATGTCCTGATACTCGACGCGTCAGCCGCTCCGGCCTACGCGGCGAAACACATTTCCGGCGCGGTCAGCGTCGACATCTACGCCTGGTACGGTCTCCAGGAGATGCCTGTCGCTGATATGGAAAAGCTCTTCCAATCCTGGGGGATCAGTCCGGGGAAAAAGATCGTTATGTACGATCAGGGCGGCACAATGCTGGCCACCAGGATCTTTTATTCCCTCTATTATTACGGCTTCCCCGTAAAGAACCTGGCCATTCTGGACGGTGGGCTTTTCAAGTGGCAGGAGGCGGGATTACCGGTCACGAAGGACATTCTGCCTGCCCCGAAAAAAGGCTCTTTTAAAATAGCGAAGCTCCATGAAGACGCGAGAGTCAAACTGCCGGAAGTCCTGACCGCATCCGGTGACCCCGCGAACAATGTTTTACTGGAAGCGCTCGGGGCCGACTGGCATTTTGGACAAGTCCGTCCTTTTGCCCGAGCCGGCCATATCCCTAACGGCATCCTGCTGCCCAGCGCCGACTTTTTCAATCCCGATAAGACCTTCAAATCAGCCGAAGACATAAGGGGAATGCTGACCTATTTGGGCGTCAGGCCTGAACAGCGGATCTACACCTATTGCGGGGGCGGAGTGGCCGCCAGCGTGCCGTTTTTCGCCCTTAAGTTCCTGGCGAATTACCCCAAGGTCGAGCTTTATGTAGAGTCCGAGATGGGATGGATGTCCGATGAAAGAGATCTCCCTTACTGGACCTATGACGCCCCATTCCTCATGAAGGGAACGAATTGGCTGCAGTTTTGGGGCGGCCAGATGCTAAGGATGTTCGGGGGCGCGCGCGTCAGCATCGTGGATGTGCGGCCTTTGAGTGCGTTCGACCAGGGGCATGTGCCTTTCGCGCTCAACATCCCCGCGGATGTTTTTAAAAGCCACATCGCCGATCCCGGCAAGCTGGCGGAAATTCTGGGTCCGGCCGGCGTCCACGCGTCCCACGAGGCGGTTGTCGTTTCGGGCGCGGGGTTGACCAAGGACGCGGCCCTGGCGTTCGTCATGCTGGAGAAACTGGGACAGGAAAAAGTATCCGTCTTCATGGACTCCATGGATCAATGGGTAAAACTCGGTTTCCCTTTGAAAAAGGAAGCCACCGTTGTGGGCCCCAAGCAGGGCCCCCAAGACTTATCCATACCTCCCGCGACTTATCCCGGGAATGTCCGCAAGGACGTGATCATTACGGACCCGAAGGACACCCGGGGAGTGTATCCCAAGGTCTTTATCGCTTCGGGCAAGGATATACCTGCTCAAGTTCAGGACGGCAAAGTTGTTCTTCTCCCGTACACGGATCTCCTGAATGCCGACGGCACGCCCAAGGCCGCGAAAGATATCTGGAACATCCTGGCCAAGGCCGGGGTTCCGAGATATGCGGAACTCGTTTGCTTCTCCGATGATCCCGGCGAAGCGGCGGTCAACTATTTTATTCTCAAGCTGATGGGCTACCCTGATATCAAGGTGTTGGTGATTTAGCAGTTATTGACACTCGTGTCCATATTAGCTGATAGCGAGTGGCGTGGATGAACGGCATAGGGGTTGCCGAAGCGTTCATGGAGGATTTTTATGAAAGCTAGTATCTATACAAAATATGGCCCGCCAGAAGTTCTTCAACTCAAAGAGGTAGAAAAACCAGCTCCCAAAGACAACGAGGTTCTCGTAAAAATACACGCCACGACTGTCAATCGAACCGACTGCGGATTTCGTAAACCGGAATATGGTTTCATTATTCGCTTGATCAATGGGCTCTTGAGACCCAAAAAAAACATATTGGGCAGTGAGTTTGCCGGGGAGATTGAAGCCATCGGCAAGGACGTCAAAACATTTCAACGAGGCGATCAGGTTTTTGGATTAAGCACAGGCCATTTTGGAACTCATGCGGAATACGTTTGTATCCCCGAAAAAGGCTCGATCACAATTAAGCCTACCCCCATGTCCTATGAAGAGGCGGCCGCCGTCTGTGACGGACTCATGCTGGCCATGACATACATCAGGAAGATCAATTTTCAGAAATCAAAAAATATCCTCATCAATGGAGCCTCTGGGTCTATAGGTTCCGCGTGTGTCCAACTTGCCAAATATTATGGCGCGAAGATCACAGCCGTTTGCAATACGAAAAACATAGAATTAATGAAATCACTTGGGGCAGAAAAAATAATAGACTATAAAAAAGACGATTTCACTAGAGATGACCAAGTGTATGATGTCGTTATTGATGCTGTCGGCAAAAGTTCATTCTTTCGTTGTAAAAAATTGTTAAAACCAGGCGGCGTATATTATTCAACGGATCTTGGGTTCTTGGCGCAGAATCTCTTTTTAGCCCTATGGACACCGATTTTCTGCAGTAAAAAAGCAAAGTTTCCGATTCCCAAAGACAGTCAAAAAGATATCGTATTTTTCAAAGAAATTATCGAGGCAGGAAAGTATAGGGCCGTAATTGATAGGCGTTACCCCCTGGAACAGATTGTCGAGGCCACCAAGTATGTCGAAACAGGGCAAAAGACGGGAAATGTTGTAATAACAATTTTATAAAATCGTGACTTGAATGGCTTCGGTTGACAGTGAGAGCAAAACAGATCTTCCTCAACATGCAAAAAATACTGGGGTCTTTGGCGCCGAAAGCTTCCGGGTCAGGCGGGGAATGAACGCGGCCATAGAGGCCCATAATCCTCGGGGGGGGGGGCGGATCAGGGGCCTGTCCTTGGCAGAGCTCTAATATTTTGTTAGGATAATTATCGAATGTTCATATCCCCTAAGGCAAGGGGTCCGAACTCATTTCATTCGAAAGGAGATCCGATGAAAAACCTCTGGAAAATCGTGGTGATCGGAGCGTTCGCGGCGATGCTCGTCCTTCCGCAAACGGCCGCTGCCGGCGTGAAGTTTGGCATCAAGGGTGGAGCTAACATCGCTAACGTCAACGGCAACTTCGCCGACGCGATCGCCGATTGGAAGAGCACGGTCGGCTTCTGCGGCGGGATCTTTCTGGAGCTCAACTTCGGTCGGGTCCTGACCATCCAGCCCGAAGTCCTCTACACGATGAAAGGCGCGGAGGCGGGAACGGGAAAGCTCAAATTCGATTATATCGAGATCCCGATCCTCCTCAAGCTCCGGATCCCCACCGGAAGCATCCACCCCTTCATCTTCGCCGGTCCGGCCTTCGGATTCAATCTGAAAGCCGTGCTGGACGGCGTTGAGGTCCATGACATGCCGAGGGCCGATTATAGCGCCGTCCTCGGCGGAGGCCTCCAGCTGGGCCGCTCGATCCACATCGATGCCCGGTACACGATGGGACTCCAGAAGCTCGCGATCCCCGATCTGGAAACGATCGATCTGAAGAACGGAGTGCTTTCAGCGACGATCGGCTTGGCCTTCTGAGCGACGGGACCTTATGTCTTTTTTTTGAGGGTTCCGGGATTTCGATTGGCGCGATATGCTGAAGATTTTCCCGAGGGGATCGGAAAATGGCAGTGAAGAAGGAAAAACGGGACAAGCACTTTCCGCTTTTCGCCCACGATAATCCGTTCCGCCGGCTGTTCATGCCGCCGCGGCGATTTGTCGAATCGTTCGTCGCCAAGGACCAGGCGGTGGCCGACGTGGGCTGCGGACCGGGTTTCTATACTTTTCCGCTGGCAGAATGCGCCGGTCCTGGTGGAAAAATTTACGCGGTCGATTCGGACGAAAAGGCCATCCGGGCGATGGAACGGAAGGCCGGCGAGCGAGGCATCCGCAGCATCGAAACGCGCGTTTCGTCGGCGGGCGACTTAAGCTTCATCGAAGACGGGACGGTGGACTTCGTCCTTGCCCACGGGCTGCTGTGCTCCATGGCGCCGCGCGAGCGCGATTCGGCGGTGAGCGAGATCAAGCGCATCCTCAAGCCGGGCGGGCGGGCCTACATCAGCGTGGCCAAGGGTCCTTGGAGCTACGTTAGCCGGGCCGACTGGGAGAAAATCCTCGAAGGTTTCCGTATCGAGCGGAAGGGCAGCCAGGGATTCGTAATCGCCGACCGTTGGGCTGTCGTATCCCTGAAAGACAGCTAGATCTTCCTGCCCTGAATAGAAAATGGTGGGCGATAGAGGACTTGAACCTCTGACTTCTACAGCGGCCGGGGCCCCGGTCTTGCCACCGCCCCTGGCAGTGCTGGCGAGGCCGGCAGGACCGGGGGTCCACTTCCGCAGTACTCGCCCGTGGATATGAGGCACGGGCGAGTGGCGAGACGAAGGCTCGTCCCTTGACCGTGTGTAGGAAGCGGCTGACATATTTTGGGCAAAATTTGGGCACAAACTAAGGCCGACGGATTTCCCCGCTTGCGCTTTACCCGAGCCAGGCCCATAATTATCTCTGCAGTAGACGTCGGGGTGGGTTCGGTACTTATATCTTCCTGCTCCAGCTGATCTTGCGTCTTCTCCCGGGTCGAGGCGCCGAAGGCGCTCCGCATTCCTTTCAAGGAGGTCTGGAGATGCCAAGAATTATGGAGAGCGTCGAGATTAAACAACCCGTGGAGAAAGTCTTCGCTTTCACGACGGACGCAAAAAGCTGGCCTCGATGGCAGGCGACGATACCCGAAGCCGGACAGACGTCCCCGGGGCCTGTGCATATCGGCACAATGTTCAAAGGGACGATTCGGATGATGGGCCGCAGCATGAAATGGGAGGCCATCGCCACCGAATATGATCCGCCCTGGAAATTCGGCAAGGACATCGCCTCCGGACCCGTCTCCAACAAGCAGCACAACACGTACGAGCCCATCGGCGCCGGGACCAGATTCAATATCGTGTACGAAGTGAAGGTGGGCGGGCTGATGGCGCCGTTCTCCCCAATCGTGGTTCGTGCGATGCGCAAGGCGCTCAAGCAGGCTCTCGGGAACTTGAAGGCCGTCCTTGAAGCGCAAACCTAGGTCGTTCGAGGAGGTTTGTGCGGCGTCGCCCGTGACACGTAATAGAATCCCGGCCATGAGCGATGCGGGATAGGATTTCGTCGTCCTAAAGAAGGAGGTTCAACGTGGATTCGAATAGGACCCAACTGCTGGCATGGGCAGGGATCCTGGCGCTGGGCCTTCTCGTCGATATCCAGTGCCGGCACCCCGGTGATGTCCGCCGGTCGGGGAGGGATATGGCGCCACCATGGACGCTGACGTTGGCTGCTCCCATCGATCATCTCGACGTCGTAGCCCGGGAGCCCATGATCGTCGAGCACCCCGACGGCACGCTCTTCGTCGGCGGGTTTGGAGCGCCCCGTATGGGCCAGCAACAAACAAATAAGCCGACCCTCTGGAAGAGCCGTGATGGAGGAACGACCTGGATCCGGGTCAATGTCGGGACCGAGGAGGACGGAGCGGCCGGCAACTCCGACGTGGATTTAGCGGTATCCAGCGACGGCACGCTCTATTTTGTCAACTTGCTTTTCGACGAAGGGAAGTGGGAGGGCAGGCAAGTCAACGTCGGCGTCAGCAAGGACGTGGGTGCGACCTGGAAATGGGCCTCTCTTTCGAAAACCCGGTTTGATGACCGCCCTTGGGTCAAGGTGGCACCGGACGGCACGGCTCATGTGATCTGGAATGACGGGGCGGGCGTCTGCTACGCCGTTAGCCAGGACGGCGGTTTAACCTGGACGGAGCGCGATAGGATCCATCCACAGGGCGGTTCAAGCCATCTGGCCGTGGGTCCGAATGGCGAGGTTGCGGTGCGGGTGACGCCCTATTCGGCCTCCGGCCATAAGTACGATGAGGGTGCCGATCTCATCGCCGTGAGCACGGACGGGGGAAAGACGTGGCGGAAGCATGCGGCACCGGGATATCGTGAGTGGAGTCCGGAGGACAAGCCGTCCGTCCTCCCTCGCTGGGTGGAGCCGCTGGCTTGGGACAGCCGAGGCGCGCTCTATTCGTTCTGGACCAATTTGAAGGGGATCTGGCTGGCGCGCTCGGCCGATAAAGGCGCGACATGGACGACCTGGCATCTGGCAGAGAGCCATGATATGGCTTTTTACCCGTATCTGATGGCGCGCTCGGCCGGGCAGCTCGCCGCGACCTGGTTTTCGGTCCTGGCAGAGATGCCCCGGGCCCATGTAGCCCGCATCGACGTCGGAGAGGGCGAGGCTCCTCCCCGAATGGCCGAGTCCCAGTCGTTTGAACCGGAAATATGGTGGCCAGGCCGTTCGCCTGATGATCCTCCTTACCGTGGGACCGCCGGAGAATATCTCGCCTCTATCTTTTTAAGGAAGAATGGGCTGGCCGTCGTCAGCACGATCCAGAACCAGCGGGATAACCGTTTCGGATTCTCGCTGCTGAAGGTCGAGGAACGTCGCGGTGAAGAGGCCAAGAAAGGTCTGGTGAAGGACGAGAGTGTGGGACAAGAGTTAATGCGGCTGGAGAACGAGTGGGCCGAAGCCTGGGTTAAGAGCGACGTCGCATTATCTGGACGGATTATGGCCGATGACTTTATGTGGACATCCCCCTGGGGTAAGGTCTTTTCCAAAGCCGAAAACCTTGCGCTCATAAGGTCTGGGGAGGACGTGATTACGTCCTGGGTTATCGACGACCTGAAGGTTCGCGTTTACGGAGACGCGGCGGTGGTCACTGGCCGCTGCGCGGTCAAAGAAACCTATAAAGGCCAGGATGTCAGTGGTCAAGAACGATGGACACATACCTGGATCAAGATTGCCGGACGCTGGCAGTGTGTAGCCGGGCATAGTTCGGAGATAGCGCAGGAATAAGGGCATTGAGCAGGATGGGCATTAAGGATATGGGGGTGGTGGGCGATAGAGGACTTGAACCTCTGACTTCTACAGCGGCCGGGGCCCCGGCCTTGCAGGACCGGGGGTCCACTTCCGCAGTACTCGCCCGTGGATATAA
>Ga0315294_10002317_pt1 | contig 20816 bp, 22 predicted proteins | sample YL17G13_40_MG_FD_203626 | JGI IMG/M metagenome (GOLD analysis project Ga0315294, IMG submission 203626) | Sediment microbial communities from Yellowstone Lake, YNP, Wyoming, USA - YL17G13_40 | ecosystem: Environmental > Aquatic > Freshwater > Lake > Sediment | place: USA: Wyoming | collected...
AGGGTTCCATGTTCGTCATATGGGGAATAATAATATATAAAACTTTCGCCTAAATAATTAGTTATAGCCAGAAAGAGCTTCTAAAAACGGGTTATATTCCCCAATTGCGCGAAGTTAAGGTTTGTAGTAATCGTCTGAGAACTTCTCGGGTGGGATGGGGGCTCCGGCCTCGATGGCCCCAGAAAGCGGCGGAAAGGCCAACAGCAGGGCGAATATGAAGGTGAGCCAGGAGACCCTTGCACAGGCGCACACAGGCTTTGAGCCATGGATTTCGCGTATCATTTAATCTTCTCCTATTGTGGATTATCCTGAGGAATTATTGGAGAATTGGGCAGATGCTCCGCAATTATTCTGGCTAATTTGCGTTATCTTGTGGGACAGCAATATATTTAACTTTGTTGTAACTAATTGAGTTACAAAGTTAACGGGTAATGACGAGCGAGTGATCATGAAAGACGGATTGGTAGATGGCCTAAGGAAGCTGGGGCTCACGGAATATGAGGCCAAGGCATATGCAGCCCTGGTGGGTCTGGGAGAGGCTACGGCCAGAGGGGTGCACGAGAAGAGCGGAGTACCCAGGACCAGGATCTACGATATTTTGAGAGACCTGGAAGGCAAAGGTTTTGTGGAGTTCATTCACGGGTCACCCACTTACTACCGGGCCGTGGAGCCGGACCAGGTCATGGAGCGGCTGAGGGACGAGTTGGTGGAGGCCATCGATCGATCCACCAGCGAGCTCAAGAGCCTGAGCATGGAGGCTCATGGCTGCTCTCCCGTCTGGTGCATCAGGAGTGAATGGGGAATAAAGAACAGAATCAAGGCCTTCCTCAGCAAGGTGGAGTGGGAGCTCGCCATCTTCTGCAAGAGCCCCGATCTTCTGAGAGAGCACAGGGCAGACCTGAAAAAGAAGGGCAGCTTGAAGATCAAGGTCGATAAAAAAGAGAAGTTCGAAGGACTGGGATTTGAAGTCAGGGAGATGAAGGCGGGCTCGGAGAGATTCCTGAAGGACACCATCGTCGAGGGAGTCAGCTACAGCATAGACTGCCTGATGATCGCTGACGGGATGTCTTCTATGGTCATCGGCACGGTAGGGGGCGAGAGGCTGGCCATAATGATCAAGCTCCCGGTAGTGGCCATGCTGCAGAAGGCGATATGAGAGTCCATGGTCTAGCTGATGCAGATTAGTTGTCCGAGATCTTACCTAGCATCTTGGCCGCGGCAGGAACATGGGCACTCTTTGCCGATAATCCTCGTACTCCTCTCCGAACTCCGCCCGGAGCGATCGCTCCTCGTGCCTTGCACCGATATAGAAGTAGACGATGGCGATAATGTTGAACGCCAGCAGGTTCAGGGTCATGGCTGGGAAGAGCCAGAGGAAGACGGCACCGAAGAAGAAGAGCGGATTTCTCAGATGGCAGTAAAATCCGTCCGTCACCAGGCCGCCTGCCTCGATCTGACCGCGCAGCTGAGCCAGCCCCAGGAAGCGGGCGACGCCCGTCTGGCGCAAGGCGCCCAGCAGGGCCAAGGCGGCCAGCACCTGGCCTGCGGCCATCAGCCAGCTCCAGGGTGCGGGAACAATGTAGAGCAACCTGTCTGGCAGGAAGACCAGGATGTAAAGGAAGGGTAGCACCATGGCCAAGGCCAGGAGAGTGAAGGCCAGCCGATACCAGCGGTCTGACCCCTTGCCCAAGGCTTGTCTGGCCCGGCTCTTGAAGCGGAGGTCGGCCAGGAGGCTGTGCACAGCAGCGAAGAATACAAAGTAAACGATCAAGGCCAGAATGCCTGAAGTCATGAAATCCCTTCCCTCCCTTCTCACGCTCGCCTATGAGGCAGACAAACTATTAATAATTCTCACTCCACCTCGAAAACCTCGGAGATTGAGGTGAAGCTGCTGCATGGGCGAGCCGTGTGATCTTGACGAGGCGTCTGAAAGGGGATTCCTCAGGAAGGCCAATGGTCTCCAGAAGGAGGAGCTTGCATTCTGGGAGAGCCAAAAGAAGAGCGGAGACGAGGTGGAGCTCAAGCTGGCGCGCGACCTGCCGGACGACACTCCCGATTTCATCCTGCACATGCTCTCCGAGTTCGAGAGGGAAGCGGCTGAGTTCTGCTTTGCCGGAGCGAAGGGCCGGGTTTTGGATGCGGGCTGCGGGAACGGAAACCTGCTCCTCAAAGCCCTGAACAATGAGAGGGCCGCCAACAGAACGCGATTCATAGGCATGGATTTCTCCCGCAACATGCTCAGCCGGGCGGCCTGCAGAGCCGACGGCAGGGCCGGCTTCCTGCAGGGCAGCGTGACCGGCCTTCCCTTCCGGGACCAGTCCTTTGACTGGTTGGCAAGCAGCGGCGTCCTGACTTGCCTTCCCACCTGCCAGGAGGCCACAGAGGCGCTCCGGGAGTTCAATCGCGTCCTAAACCCGGGAGGGGTTCTGGTCCTGGACTGTTTCAACCGCATCTCCCACTACACCCTGTTGAGGAAATACCTCTTCCGGGAACCGATAAATCCTCCTGAATACGTCTCTCCTGCAGATTTTCGGCAAGAGCTGGAGGATGCAGGCTTCCAGGTCCTGGCCTATCGCGGCTTTGATTTCAAGCCCTGCCAAGGCTACCTCTTCCTGAGCCGCTGGCGCCCCATCCTCGATCCTTGCTTCGTGCAAGAGAGGCTCTCTCGCTTCCTGGAGGGCAGGATCATGCCCATGCGGCCTGAGCTGAGTCTACTGGGTTACAGGATTTATGTGAAATGCATCAAGAGATAGGATGATTCCTGCAGGCAGGCGAAGAACGGCTTATTCTTTCAGCTCGCCCTTATCCCGCATGCTTTTGATCTGATATTTGGTGGAAGATGCAGGGTAATCGATTATCTTGGCAATCTCCCGCTGCGATGGCCTGGGATTCTGGGACCAGAGCACCTTTATCCGCTCTATGACATCGGTGTTCTCAGATATCCTGAGGCGGTGATTCCTGACGCCGACTCGGTTCTCTTCCGCCTCTTCGACGTAAAGCGATCGGTCGCCTCCCAGTATGAACTGCAGAGCCTTGTTGGAGATGCTCTTCAGTATCAGCTCGGCGGCCAGCTTCTTCAGGATCTTGCCTTGCAGGACGGCCTCGGCCTCAAGGCCCATGTAAGCCTCCTGGGTAATCTCGATTCTCGTGTACCTGCCACTTGGCATGGATATCTAGCCCTCACTGCCGGTTCGGTCTTGGCGTGTCAATTGCTTACCGCTATATTTAAATGATGCTATCCCATCCGGCTGAAAATGCGACGAACATTTCCAGCCTCCCCTTCTTTTCAGTCCCAGGTTAGTCTGGTTTGAGGCCTGAGAAACTCGTCGATATCCCTTACCTCGTAGAACTCCTTTCTTCGGTCCCAAATACGCTCAGCCGCTTTTTTGCGCATCTCCGCCACATTTCCCTCGGTGAGATACTTCCTGTTAACCAAGGTCTCCAGTATCGCTTCCACCATCTCCGCCTGGGCCGCGATGGCCGACTGCATGCGGGACATCTGGGGCTGGAAGAGCCTGGCCAAAGGTCGGTCCCGCTCATCATAGCTTCTGTCCACCAGGATTATCTCATACTTGAACCTGTTACCATGCCTGGACCAGAGGATGGTATTGCTGAACCTCATCTCCCGCGGCTCGTCGCTGATGCCGCGGCGCACCACCTGAAAGTATTCGTCATCCTTCATCAGCATGCGAAGAATAGCATCCTGTTCTGGCGAGACCATAACCCTCGATTTGATGCTCAGGTCGTCGCAGTCGAACTCCTCCTCGTAGTAGTAAGGATGGAGGACGAGACCGCTAATAGAAAGGCTTTCTATCTCCAGCTCCTCCACCTCCTCGATCAGGATCTCGTGATAGTACTCAGGGTTATGCTCTTCGCCCAGACAGCAGAAGGAGCTATTGGCGATCCTCCACCGTCCCGTGATCTTGCCGTCTTCGTCGGTGGAGCAGATGCCGTTATGCTCCGCTCTCCGGATCTTGAAGAGCAGTGATCTATGGGCCCCGAGAGCCCGGGCGATGAGGCCCATCTTGACCCGCCTCAGTTCGACACCGCTGTGCTTGGAGCAAAAGGTGGATTTCTCTTCCAGGTCAACGAACAGCTCATCGCCCGAGAAATCAACAATCATCGTCGTTTCACTTCTTATGCCCTGATTGGGAAACTGCTTTTTTCACTTTTTAGGTGCTATAATTTATTAAGCTTCGCCCCATGATTTGCCTATCACAAGCTGAAATCCACACGAAGAACAGGGCCATGAGGACGAGCCCGAGGGGCACTCCCAGGCGGGCCCATTCCTTGCTGGTTATCCCGAGTTTGTTGCCGGAGATGATATTGGGAATGTTGCCGGGTATGAGCATTCTTCTCGGGGTGTGTCGCCTGATGCTGTCGGATCTTCGTTGACAGCCACGCCTGGTCCAAATACATTCATATTTCTAAGTTAGCTCAACAGCATCCGTGCTTAAAATGGTCGGGTAGACCTGTCGCAGCCACACGATAGCGAAACTATGGCGACGCAAACTCTGATGGAGGTGAGCTAAACCCCGGAAGGTAAGCGTCGATGCTGATCGTCTGTGCATAGCCGGTCTACCTGACGTTTCCATTGATTAAAAGGTTTTTAACTCTTTTGGTATAAAGGTAAAAAAGACAAATTGGCCAAAGGAGTTTCGTCGGCTACGGAAAGCGATCTTCAGGGAGCTATCTTCTCTGGACGGGGATATATTTTTATTTATCCTTTCGACCAATTAGTACAAAAAGCTAAAATAGGTAAATTAGGTAAAAGGTAAAATGTATATCACGATAGCAGGCGGATAAATCGAAATAATGCGGCTATGCGGTCTCACCAATGAAATATTTGGCCATCCTTCGGCCAGCAGAGACGGCTACGTTAGTCACTCTCCGGTTCTGTTCGCCTGCCTTCGGAAGGCTTCAATTCGAGGAGAGAAGTGAGTTAAATGGAAGGGATTACCGACGCCATGAAACAATATGCTATTGGTATTGGCAACAGAATTTATATAAGCACAGCCCTGCCAGCGATGATCTGCATCTGGATCATCCTGCAAGAGGCAACTTTTTTGCCTGAATTTTCATGGCAGCTCGATGGTCCCCACCACTCTGAGCTTTCCGCCTTCCGGATAGGTTAGGATGCCCTTTGCGCCAGGGCGATAGACCAGCATCTTATCCAGCTTTGCCGTCAGCTCAACCTGGTGCCAGTCGGCTTCTGTCTTTACGGCCTCGATCCTGGCCGGAACGAATTGCATCCAATGGCCAATGTGAAGCACCATTCCTTCCTTCAGGGGCGATGGCCAATATCTGACCAGCTCTGCTCTCGCCGTCAAGGAGGAGACCTGCTTGATGGATTTATCGTTGGTGAGGATGGTTCCTCTGTCCAGGTCATCCACCTCGATGCCCTTGAGGGCGATGCCCGTCCTCTCGCCTGCACCGGCGCTGTCGAAGTCCTCATCGTGCTTCTGGATGGACCGGACTTGAGCAGTCTTGCCTCCCGGCAGGACCATCAGTTCATCGTGCTTTCGAACGGTTCCTTCGGCGACGGACCCCAGGACCACAGTTCCAATTCCCCTGACGTTGAAGAAGTGATCCACGGGCATGGTTCCCGTCTCAGAATCATAGCGGCTTTCTATCTTGGCCACATCATCCAAAAGTCGCTCCCGAAGGGCGTTCTTGTCGTCCTCCAGGAATTCATAGCCGTCGACCACTGTGCCCTTGATGAGAGGTGCGATCTGCTCGCGGGAGAGGTAGTTCCTCAAGATCACCATCCCCTTTTTCAGGTCGGCACAGTCCAGCATGATGACCGATTCGCCGAAGGCGGGATTTATCTGGTCCACCACCAGGATGGCCTTCTGGGCCATGGAAACGGCGTAAAATAGGGGCGCAAGCCTCTCCGGGTACCTCGTCGGTTCAATAAAGGTGACGGTGTTCTGCCCCTTCTTCAGGTTGTAAAAGGTAAGATCGCTGACAGTGCCCTTCTTTCCCAGATCTCTGCCATAGTCTGGAGCACCCAGGATCGCCACATTGAGATTGGCCATGGGTGGCTGAAACATCCCCAGGATAATAGGTCTTGCGGTGGCAGGACTCCGCTGCGGGAAGGATCTTTTTGAGCCTTCCGGCTTGGCAAGGCTCGTGGCCGCTCCTTTCCCGGGCTGGCCCGCCCAGGCGCGAGGAAGCGTGAAGCTGTTCCCGGAAAATCGAGAAGCAAAAACGCAATATTCTGATAGAAACGAATCTGCCGGGCAGCTACACGGGAACGGTACTGGAGAAGTGGCGACGGGATGGAGGCGTCGGCCGGGTCGCCATCTGCGGCTGCATGACGCAGATGTGCTGCGATACGACCGCGCAATGGGAACGTTGTCCATGCAGAACAGCGCCGGGTCCATCTCAGCTCCGGATGGCTTGAGCTGTGCTTCTGGCCCTTCGTATCACTTGGCCTGTGGATCATCCTCCCAGAGGCCGAAGATATTGCCTTCCGTGTCCATGCAGACCGCAAAATAGCCCATCTTGGGAACGGCCATCTTGGGCACGAGCACCTTGCCCCCTATCTTCTCGACCTTATCTGAGGACTCTTGGACGGAAGCGACTCCGAAGTAATCCGTTATCTTTTGATCCGGGTGCTGGCGCTTCATCATGCCGCCGCCTGTCCCCTCCTGGGTGTAAATCATCCAGTATTCCATTCCTGGCGAACTCTCCAGCTTCCAACCAAAGAGCTCCGTGTAAAATTTCTTGGCCCTTTCTGCGTCATCAACGGGAATCTCAAAATGGACTATAGAAGGCATTTTAACCCCTTTCTTTTGATTGTCTTTCTTTCTTAATTAATTTTCCTGCCCCCGACTTTGAAGGAATAAATCGGGCCATTCTTTCTGTTGAGAAATAAGATAGTTCTGGAGATCGAAGCACAGACACTCCGAGGAAAGTAAACAAAGCACGTGGGCCGCCTTCTGGCCATGGTAGCCACGGTCAACGCTCTCGATGTTCTCATCGCAGGAATCGCCATGGCCCATGGAGCCGAAAAAATAGTAAGCAGAAACGAGGATTTGCTGCGCATCAGAAAGGTTGCAGCTATCGATGTTCCGGTCTATTGATCCCTCATCTTGCCAGGGCTATTCTGGCATTTCATCAAGAAGCCATTTTGTTCCATCACAAGGCTTGGGCTCCCCGGGCCCGATCAGGACCCCCCTCTTCGCTTTCCCATGATCAAGCTTGCCGCAATAACCAAGACAGCGGCAAAAACGATGGCAATTAAATAAGCAACTCCGTTCGAGGAGGATATGAAGTTGTCATAGACGAAATACCCAATGAGGGAGCCGAGGGCCCCCAGAATCAAACTGGCCACCAAGCTCAAGCGTTGATCTTTGAGCAGTATTCGGGCGGCAAATCCCACGGCCGCGCCTATTAATACTAGGATTAGACCATTTATAAAAGTAATTAATATCATTATAATATATAAAAAACCATACATCATGGCGACCACACCCGAAGCATCCCCTGCCAGATCCTCTCGGGTGCGATCATCGGAGGAGAGGTTCTGAGCGTTGTTGATGAAAATGCTCTCAATAATTGAATTATTTTTTGAGTGTTTTAAATATAAACCATAGCTATTGTTGATCAATTTATTGCCATTTATGGTGTTATTCTCCGAATACCCCAGGAAAATCCCATATTCATTGTCCCTAATGTCGTTTCCAGAAAGGGTATTGTTATCAGAAAATCCATAAGGCCCATACTCGGAAAGATAAGAAGAGAGCAATATGCCTTCCTCTCTGTTCCCCTGAATCAGGTTATCCCGGATTGCATTCTCGTTGGATGCGATGAGGTAAATGCCCCGTCCATTGCCTCCAATTACATTTTCCGAGATGGAGCTGAGCCTGGCATGCTCAAGATCGATACCACTAAATTTATTATTTTTTATTATATTCCTGGCCAAGGTGTTGTTGCTTGACGAATGAATGGAGATGCCTTCGGAGTTATGGCTTATGCTGTTGTCCTGAATGGTGTTCGAATCAGCGATAAATCCTCTGATATCTATTCCCGAATCATATTCTCCGGAATTAATTAATGTAAATCCCTCAACGATTATTCCACTGCTGGCCACCCCCAGGCAAGTGCCGTTGCCGCTAGCATCTATCACCGGATTTCCCTGGCCGCGGAGGATTAGCCGCTTATCCACCAATACATTCTCCTCATAAATGCCGCTTCGAACCTCAATGACATCTCCTTCCTTGGCCGCATCGATGGCTCCCTGGATGCTCCCAAAACTTGCCCCCTCCCCACCCACGAAGATATGAGCAGATTGAGCCGGATATCCAGAGAAGAACAATATCAGCAAGATAGCGAGCCATTTGGCATTCATGGGGAAAACTCCAAAACTCCGTTTAAGGCTCAATTATATAGAGCTATTTGAGGGGCCGCGAGATCATTTCCTGCACGGCGTTCCGTCATTGGAGAGGAACGCTCAATTCTCCCTCTCCATCGCCTCTTTCGCCAGCCGTATGGCACAAAGCTCCGAGCACATGGTTCAGTCGTCCGCCTCCATGCCCCGGCGGTGCTGGATCTGCCGCGCTCTGGCCATCCGCAGGCCCAGGCCCACGCTCGTGCTTGAGAGCCATTTTCGCTACCACTTCGAGGTCTTGACAAATGGCATCACTACGTCAGATGAGCCACCTAGTGCGATCAGGCAAAAGATAAATATCATGCAGCTCTTATGGAAACTCCATCTCATCAGCTGCAGGGGTTCTCATTCATGGACATCCAGGCTCTCAGGGAAAGGCGTGATGAGATCCTGCAGATCGCCGCCAAGCACGGAGCCCGAACGGTTCGCATCTTCGGCTCCGTTGCCAGGGGCGAGGCGGATGCGGCAAGCGATCTGGACCTTCTCGTGGAGATGGAGCCGGGCCGGAGCCTGCTCGATCTGGGAGGGCTTCTCATGGAACTTTAGGAGCTTTTGGGATGTCGCGTGGATGTCGTGACGGAAAAGGGACTTAGGGAAAGGATTCGAGACAGAGTGCAAAAAGAAGCCGTGGCACTATGAGAGATGACACGCAGTGGCTGCTGGACATCATCGTTTCGAGATAGACCGGGATCTGGTGTGGTCGGTGGTTGTGGGGGATCTGCCAGAACTAAAAGCAAGAGTTGAGGCAATTCTCGGGGAAAAATAGGAAGTAAAGAGGGGATTACTTTCGCCCTTTCTCCCTCTCCATCGCCTCTTTCGCCAGCCTGATGGCACATAGCTCCGAGCACATGGTGCAGGTGTCCGTCTCCACGCCCCTGCGGTGCCTGATCTGGCGTGCCTTAGCCGGATTTATGGCCGCTTTGAACTGCCCTTCCCAGTCCAGCTCGGCGCGCGCTCGCGCCATTGCCAGGTCGCCCGCTCGCGCGCGTTCCCGCACGCCCGGCCGGGTGAGGTCGGCGGCATGCGCAGCTATGCGCGTGACGTAGGTTCCCTCGATCACGTCCTCCTTCGTAGGTAGATCCAGGTGCTCCGAGGGCGTCGTGGCGCAGAGGAAGTCGGCTCCCGCCATGCCCGCGATCACCCCGCCCATGGCCGCAGTGATGTGGTCGTAGCCGGGCGCAATGTCGGTCACCAGCGGGCCCAGCAGGTAGAGCGGCGCGCCGTCGCAAAGATGCTTCATGGCCCGCACTGCGGTCTGGATCTCATCCGCGGGCACATGCCCCGGCCCCTCCACCATGGCCTGCACTCCGGCGGCGCGGGCGCGTTTGACTAACTCACCGAGCATGATGAACTCCATGTACTTGGCCCGGTCCGAAGCATCCTGGATGCAGCCTGGCCGCAGGCCGTCCCCCAAGGAGAGCGTCAGCTCGTGCTCCCTGGCCACCTCCAGCAGATAATCATACTCAGAGTAGTAGGGGTTGTCCTCGCCCGTCTCGGCGATGTACTTCATGGTCAGCGAGCCGCCCCGGCTGACCACGCCCATGATGCGCGGATCCTGGCGCAGCCGCTCCAGGGAGTTCTTGTTCACGCCCACGTGCACCGTCACGAAGTCCACGCCGTCCCTGGCATGCTTCTCCAGGGCGTTGAACATCCCCTGCGATGTGAGTTCTTTCTTGACCGCGGCCTGATAGATCGGTACCGTACCCACGGGCACGCAGACTGCATCCAGGATCTTGCGCCGCACCAGGTCCAGGTCGTCTCCTGTGGATAGATCCATCACCGCATCCGCTCCTGCGGCCACCGCCGCCAGGGCCTTCTCCACCTCCATCTGGGGCGAGTCCAGGCTCTGCGAGGTGCCCACGTTGACATTGACCTTGGTGCTGAGTTGCTCTCCTACGGCCATAGGCTCCAGCGACTCCCGTCGGAGGTTTCTGGGTATGACCACCCGGCCCTTGGCCAGTAGCCTGGCTAGTTTTTCTGGCTCTATTCCCTCTCGCTTTGCAGCGACCTCGATCTCTTGGGGCACGCGCCCTCTGCTCGTCTCTTCCATCAGGGTCATGGTACCAACAGATATATTGTAAGAGCTACATCCGTCCTGAAGGTGTTTTTAATGGTCGAAGTGCATAAGGTTAGCGGTGCCGCCTTCGATGGCAATGTCTACCTGGTCCTGGACGAGAGGCCCATTCTGGTGGATGCGGGCATGATGGCCGGGCCGACCTTAAAAAATATCAAAAGATTCATCGATCCCCAAAAGATAGAGATGATAGTGCTCACTCACTGCCACCACGACCACTCCGGGGGGGCGCCCGCGCTCAAAGAGGCCACAGGAGCGCGTCTTTTGTTGAGCGAAAAAGAAGTGGGCTGCGTGGGCGACGACCTCACCACCGTGGCCTATCTCTTCGGCCAGGAAGCCCCGGAGTACAGGGTGGATGGCACCCTTCATGAGGGCATGGTCCTGGACCTTGGAAGATGGAAGCTGGAGGTTTTAGAGACGCCCGGCCACTCCCTGGGCTGCATCTGCCTCTACGAGAAGACCGAGAAGGTCCTCTTCTCTGGCGACACGGTCTTTCCGGACGGGAATATAGGCAGGACAGACATGTACGGAGGCGACACGGCAGAGCTGGTCAGATCTGTGGATCGCCTGACCAAGCTGGATGTGAAGACCATGTATCCTGGACATATGGAGATCACCAGCCGGGATGTCAACCGTCAGATTCAAATGAGCCTCCGCTTTGCGAAGAGCGTTCTATAAAATAGTATGCCATGATGAGCAAGGAGAATATGCAGCGATGCAACTGGAATTCGTGTCTTTGATAGAGAAAGATGAGATGAAAAAAAGGGAGTCTGAAGCCATATTCCAGACCTATGCCCGCCAGGATGTGGTCCTGGTGCGCGGCGCGGGTGCGAAGGTCTGGGACTCGGATGGCAAGGAGTACCTGGACTTCGTGGCGGGCATAGCCGTGAACAACGTGGGCCACTGCCACCCGGCTGTGATCGAGGCGATAAAGCGTCAGGCTGAGACGCTCATCCACACCTCCAACCTCTACTATACGGAAAACCAGGTGCTTCTGGCGGAAGAGCTGAAGAAGCTCACGGGCATGAATAGGGCCTACTTTTGCAACTCCGGTGCGGAGAGCGTGGAGGCTGCCCTGAAGCTGACCCGCCGGGCCACGGGAAGATCGAAGATCGTGGCTATGGAGCACGCCTTCCACGGCAGAACGCTCGGCGCGCTGGGCGCGACCTATAAAGCCATCTACCGCGAGCCCTTCCGGCCCCTGAACGAAGCAGTTTTCGTTCCCTACAACGATGCCGAAGCATTGAAAGACGCAGTGACGAAAGACATCGGTGCGGTCATCTTAGAGCCCATCCAGGGTGAAGCGGGAGTCTACGTGCTCGATCCCGATTATCTGAAGGCTGCCCGGCAGATCTGCGATGACGCCGGGGCGCTGCTAATCTTCGACGAGGTGCAGACCGGCTTTGGGCGGACGGGAAGGTGGTTTGGCAAGGATCACTCCGGAGTTCAGCCGGACATCATAACCCTGGCCAAGGCCCTGGCAGGCGGCCTGCCCATGGGAGCCATGCTGGCCCAAGAGAGTGTCTCGGAGGCCTTCCAGCGCGGCGACCATGGGTCCACCTTTGCCGGCGGTGCCCTGGTCAGCGCCGCTGCCCTGGCGACGATTGAGGTCATAAAGAAAGAGAGGCTGGTGCAGAGGTCAGAGGAGATGGGAGCCTACCTGTGCGCAGAGCTGAAGAAGCTCGGTCCCCGCGAGGTTCGCGGCCAGGGACTGATGGTGGGCCTGGATCTGGATCTGGACTGCAAGGCCCTGGTGGAGAAGGCTCTGCAAAAGGGAGCGCTGATCAACAGCACGGGCGATCATACTCTCCGCCTGATTCCGCCTTTAGTGGTCACCAGGGAAGAGATCGACAGAGTGGTGAAGGTCATTGGAGAATCGCTCTGAGAAGCTCCGGCCCTGTCTCGGCCAGCTCCGGCCCTACGTAGCCGGCAAAGGCTTCACGGAGATCTCCAGAAAGTTTGGTCTTTCGCCCCAGGATATCGTGAAGCTGGGCAGCAACGAGAATCCTTACGGTCCAAGCCCAAAGGTGGCAGAAGCTCTCAGAACCATCTCTCCCGAGAGGTACCCTGAGCCCGAGGATCTGATGGCCGGTCTCTGGGGCTACACTGGCTGCCCTGAGGAGTTGATAGTAATAGGAGCAGGCATGGACGGGGTGATGGACACCTTGACACGTCTCTTCCTGGGGCCAGGCGATCAGACCTTCATCCCCACCCCTACCTTCAGCTATTACGAGATCCTGACCACCCTGGCCGGTGGGACGCCGGTATTCGTTCCGCGGGATTGTGATTTCCAGGCAGCAACTGAGCTCCCCAAAGATGTGAAGATGGCCTTCCTCTGCTCCCCCAACAATCCCACGGGCAACGTCACCTCCGAGGATGATGTGCGGGCCATGGTGGAGAGCACGGAAGCCATCGTATTCCTGGACGAGGCCTATGTGGAGTTCGCCGACCGCTCCCTTCTGGAGCTGGTGAAGGATTATGAGAACCTTGTCGTAGGCCGCACCATGTCCAAGGCCTTCGGACTGGCGGGCATGCGCCTGGGCTACGCCATCGCACCGCAGTGGATAGCAGACCAGTACCGCAGAGCAGCTCCGCCCTTCTTCGGCATCACCTGCGCCTCGGTGGCCGCTGGAGTCGCGGTGCTCTCAGATCTTGATTTCATGCGCCTCTCCGTGGAGCGAATCCGCGCGGAGCGAGGAAGGCTGCAAAAGGAGATCAGATCGCATCCCTCCCAGGCCAACTTCCTCTACATCGAGACTGCCGAGCCCTCCAATGTGTTTGTGGAAAGATTCCTGCAAAAGGGCGTAATCATCCGAGACTGCCGCTCTTTCCGGGGCGCGGGCGAGCATCACGTGCGGGTGACGGTGGGAACTCCGACAGAGAACGACCGCTTCCTTTGCGCCTTCCGGGAGATATGCGCATAGCTCTGACGGGCACGCCGGGCACGGGCAAAACCACTGTAGCGGCTCTTTTGCCCTACAGGGTCATTGACATCAACGCCCTGGTCAAAGAGGGATTGAACCTGGGCATAGATCCCCAGCGCGGCTGCCTGGATGCGGATATGGATGCCCTGGCGCGCCGCCTGGAAAAGATGGCCTCCGGAAAGAAATGCATCCTGGAAGGCCATTTCTCTCATCACTTTGCAGACTGGTGCATTGTTTTAAGACTGGCTCCCTCCGAGCTTGGAAAACGGCTGGAGGCAAGGGATTATTCCCAAGAGAAAATAAGGGAGAACCTGGAGGCGGAGGCATTGGATGTCATCCTGGTTGAGGCCGTGGAGCTATGTGGCCGCGTGGACGAGATAGACACCACGGGAAGGACCCCTCAGGAGGTGGCTTTGCTGGTGATAAGAATCATTGAAGGAGAACTGGAGCTGCCTCCGGGTCAGGTGGACTGGCTCAGCGATTTCTTCGGCTGTTCCTAGTCCTGGGCTGGGCTCGTCTGAGCTTTGGGCAAAATCCCCTCAGAGGATTGACTCACCGGGCCCTTCCTGCGGCCTGTCTTCAGGAGGTGGCCGATGCGGGAGGCTGCTCTCTCCAGAAAAGAAAGAGCCCCGCTGCTGTTTGCATCCTCGCAGGCGATCACCACCGTCCCTTCCGCCTGCCTGGCGCAGAGGATGGGTGCCGAGATCCAGATCCTTTTGGAGGTCTCCCCAGATCTATGGGCCTTTGCCAGGCTGAGAAGCAGATGGGATTCCTTACCCTCGATGAAATCCATGAGCTCCTCCACCTCCCCCACCAGTGCCCGCAGCACGATGCCTCCGCCTTCCAGGAGGAATATGCCTCCAACCTCCGCTCCTTCCAATGCCGTGATCACCTGTGCCAGGGCATCTGCCAGATCCTTGTCCATATCTCCGCTGGGATGCGAGCATATCTCCATTATGCCGTCGATGGCCGTTAATTCCCGGTTGGTTCGCATGATCGCGATCTCCAGTTCTTTTCTCTGGGTTATATCCAGAAGATTACCCAGGATTGCTCTGCGACCCTCGTACTCTATGGGAACAACGCGGAACTCAATCCAGCGCTTAGTCCCATCTTTGCGCAGGACCTTTGACTCATAAACCGGAGCTGGCGCTAGCCCTTCCCGCTCCAGCCGGCTGACGCACTCCATATCATCAGGCTTGACCAGCTGCCAAAAAGGCATGCTGATGAGGCTCTCGGCCACGCAGCCGAATATCTCGCCAAGCTTCGGGTTGACCAGCTTGAAGATGCCATCCTGAAGAATATAGATGCCGGCCAGAGCATTCTCCACTATATTCCTATGGATCCTCTCCGATCGCTCGATCTGCTCTTGCATAACCCTCTCGTTGGCCTTGAATCTGGCCTCTTGAATGAGGTTTTCAAAGACATAAGGAAGGCTCTTGAAGCTCTCCAGGCTCTTGACGACATATTTGGTGGCCCGGTTCTCGAAAGCGACCACTGCCATCTCCGTTGTGCCATGACCCGAAACCATGACCACAGGAATATCGGGGTCTAGCTTGCGAATTCTGACCAGGACATCCAAGCCGCCTATCCCAGGCAGGACCAGGTCCACAGAGATCAGATCGTAGGAAGTGCCAGCGATCATCTCCAGCCCCTCCTCCCCCGTGCTTGCGAAATCGAGGAAGAATTCGTCATGTCTTCGAAAGCCCATTCTTATGAGCTCGGCATGTTCAGGATCGTCCTCTACGATAAGAATGCGATAAGGCCTTAACATCCTGTCCCCATCCCTGCACTGGAATAAGCATAATGGATTTGGATATTTCTATCTTTCTCCCATTGGCCAGATTTGAAGCGAGGTTAGACTTGGCAATAAGCAAATGGATTTGACATGGCTCATTGCAGATAGGGGAGGAGGCTCTGGCCGTTCTGTATCCCCAAAGCTCGTTGGAATAGGATATCAGTCTTCCTGAAAGTATGCAACCGCCATAGATAATAGACAGTAAATGCAAATGCACAGCATGATGAGATATCCGATAGCCCTCCTCCTTCTGCTTCTCATGGCCTCTTGCCAGGCCAGGACCCTGACCCTTGATGCCAGCGGATCTGGAGATGCCAGGACTCTTTCAAGCGCGATATCCCTGGCCAGCCCTGGAGATGCCATCCTTATCCAGCCCGGCAATTACGGCGGAGCCCTTGTGGACCGCAGCGTGACCATCTCCGGCACACCTCAGGCTCGTCTTGACGGATCGCTTGTGATATCCGCGCCGGGATGCAAGATCTCCGATCTCGTCGTGCAGGTCAGCGGAAAGGATCCCGCCATTGTGCTCTTGTCCCAGGATAACCTTCTGGTTCGCTGCACTGTTGCAGGAACCACCATGGGCATCAGGGCGAATGGCGAAAACAACACTGTGCTGGAAAGCCGGATCGATTCCGCCCTGGGACTGGAGTTCTTCGGCGCAAAAAGCAGAGTTCTCAACAGCACCTTCCGGGGCGATGTGGGCATCAGTATGAATGGCACCTCCGAGAACACCGTCAAAGGCTGCCAGATCTTGACAGGGCAAGGGGTGCTGGTAGAGTCCTCGACGAAGAATAGAATTGAAGAGAACGACTTTTCCGGCAGCGGATTCGGAGTGGTGCTCACCAGATCCTCCGGCAATGAAGTCTTCAGGAACAACTTATCCGGAGCCTACCTGAGCAGCATCGACGTGGCGGACTCCAGCGGAAATAACCTTGTCGGGAATCGCATGACAGGCGGCAAGCTGGGCATCAGCCTGAGAAGGTCGAGCAAAAACAATCTGACCGAGAATGTCTGCCAGAAGATGGAGCGAGCAGGGATCTATGGCGATCGCGCTTCCGGGAATCATCTGGCGAACAATGTGCTTTTGGAAGACGGCAATGGCATCCTTCTCTCGGGCTCCGCCGAGAATCTGCTCCAGTCCAACAACGCATCCAGAAACACCTATGGGATATCGCTTAGGGGCTCAATCGATAACGTCTTGAGAAACAACACCCTGAAGGCCAATGCCTATAACCTGCGCATTGACGCGGGCGAATCCTCCAGCGCTTCCCTGGCGGCATCTCGTCACGATTTCTTCGTCCAAGACATCGATGATTCCAACCTGGTGGATGGCAGGCCCATCTGCTACCTGGTAGGAAAAGCCAATCTAGCAGCGCCTTCAGATTGCGGCTTCCTGGGCATCATATCCTGCCAAAACATCGAGGTCGCTAACCTGACCATATCCAACAGCAGTGCAGGCGTCCTGGCGGTCAACTCCACTGCCTGTCGCATCGAGAACAGCAGCTTCTCGCAGGCGGAAAGGGGAGTCTATCTGCTGGACTGCACGAACTGGAGCGTCGGAAGCTGTCGGGCTGCAGACTGCCAGACCGGCTTTATGGCATCGGAGTCCGCACATGGGCGATTCGAGAAGGATTATGCCCTCAATTGCCCTGGCGAAGGCTTTCGTGCCGACGGCGCTCAAAACCTCACCTGGGAGAGATGCGAGGAAGAAGCCTGCGCCAGGGGACTGGCCATCCATGGATCCAGGCTTTGCATAGTTGAGAGCTGCACCACGAATGGCAACGAGGAAGCAGGCATAGACCTCACCAGCTCACACCAATGCTCGCTTGAAGGCAACGAGGCATTCTATAACTATAGAGGCATACACCTTACAGGCAGCAATAGCTGTGCCCTGGTGAACAACAACGCCAGCAGAAACCGGCGGGACGGCATATCTCTGGAGCAGCTGTCAGATGCAAGAGTCGAGAACAACACCGCCAGAGGCAATGCTCAGGGCGTCTTTGTCCAGTCCTCGAAGAAGTTGGCGATTGAGGGCAACAACCTGAGCGAGAACAGCCAGTACGGCCTGCGCATGAGCAGCAGCGGCGGTAATGTCACCGAGAACAGCTTCTTCAAAAATCAGATCGCGGGCGCTAATTTGGTGGATTGCACTGCGAGCTTCCTATATCACAACATCTTCAGGGACAATGGCATCCAGAACGCCGCTGACAACGGAGCTAACCGGTGGGATGCTGGGGCCGCGCAAGGCGGCAACTACTGGAGCGATCATAAGGTGAGTGGAAATCCCAGCAACGTCCCAAGGCAGATACCCTCCAAAGGAGTGGATCGCTATCCTTTCCAGGATCCAGGAGGGTGGCGGTGATGGACTCCTTGGATCTTGAGATTCTCAAGGCTGTCCAGGACGGGATTAAGCTGACAGAGCGGCCCTACCTCGCGCTGGGAGACGAACTGGGCATCTCTGAGGAGGAGGTCATCAAAAGGCTCAAGGACTTGCAGGAGGAGGGCATAGTTCGCAGGTTCGCCGCCACCATTGGTCACAGGGCCCTGGGAATAGTGGCCAACGCCATGATCGTCTGGAGGGTTTCGGCCAGGCGGGTGGAAGCGGTGGGAGATATCTTTGCCGCCGCAGAGGAGGTCACTCACTGCTACGAGCGGGCTACAAGTCCAAACTGGCCTTACAACCTTTACACAATGGTTCACTCCCGCAGCAAGGAAGACTGCCTGAGGATAGCGGACCAGCTATCCAAGGCGGCGGATGTTGAGGATTATCGCGTTCTCTTCAGCGAGAAGGAGTACAAGAAGACCAGCGCCAGGATCTGATGGTTCCATGACCCTACCAGAAGATGAAGATCGCGAGCTCGGAGAACGTCTCCTGCCCCTCCTGCTGGACCTGAACTCGAAGCTAGTGGTAGTATTCGGCGGCGGAAGGGTAGGTGAGCGCAAGGCCAGGCTGTTCTCGGATTATGCCCATGTCCGAGTCGTTGCCCAAGACTTCGCCCCTAAACTTAAGGAGATGGGAGAGGACCTGGAGCTGGTGCATTCCGACCTTTCCTCGGGCTTCGAGAGATATCTGGACGGCGCTTTCATAGCGATTCCCGCTACAAGCGATTCAGAGCTGAACCGGGCCATTGAGCAGGAGGCCAGCCGACGGGGGATACTTGTGAACAGAGTGGAGGGCAGGGGAGACGTGGTCGTCCCCTCGCTGATCAGAAAGGGTCCGATCACTATCGCCATCTCCACCGAAAGCCCGGGCCTCTCCAAATACCTGCGCCTCCGGCTGGAGAAGGAATTGACAGAGAACTACCAGGAGATGGCCAGACTGCTCGGGCAGATCAGAAGGGAGCTGAAAGAGACGGTTCCCGAGCAGAAGAATCGCTCCGGGATAATCTGGGAGATCCTGGAGGATGAGGAGGTCTGGAGGCTTCTGGACGTCTCCTATGAAAAAGCCTATATGAGGGCCCGCTCACATGCATGCCAAGATGAGCGAGATAGCCTCGATGCTTGTGACCCACCGCAAGGCCTCGATCGACGAGATTGAGCGAGCCTGGCACGGAGATGTGGAGACCATCCTCAAATGGGTGGGCTCTCAGGAAAGGGTGGAGGAGTGCGCCGTGCTCAAAACCTGCAACCGCGTCGAGATCTATGTCGTCAGCCCGCGCGGCGAGAAGGTGCTCTTCGATCTGGCCAAGAAAGCGCGCGTATCCTCTCGCATCATCGATTTTCATGATCAGGATGAGTCTTTGCTCCACCTCCTTCGGCTGGCCTCGGGCCTTGAGTCCATGATCATCGGGGAGGACCAGATCCTGGGACAGATGAAAGAGCTCATTCAGATGGCGATGAAGGCCGGAACAACGAGTTGGATGCTGGAGACGGCCTTCAAGAAAGCCATCCAGGTGGGCAAACGAGTGCGAAAGGAGACGCATATCAATGAAAGATCCGTGTCAGTGGGCTCGGCTGCCGTGGACCTGGCGGAAGAGATCTTGGGGAACCTGGAAGGAAAGTCCGTTCTGGTGATAGGCGCGGGCGAAACCGGAGAGCTCATCTCCCGCGCGCTCATGGCCAGGAATATCGGTTCCCTCTGTGTCACCAACAGGACCTTCAGCTCGGCCGAGGCTCTGGCCGAATGTTTAGGCGGCGAAGCCATCCCCTTCGAGGAGATGAGATCTTATCTCAAAACGGCCGATGTGGTTATCAGCGCCACCGCTGCACCTCATTACATCCTGCTCAAGGAGGATATCGAGAAGGCCATGGCCAGGCGAGAGGCAAAGCTGCTCTTGATAGATATCGCCAATCCCAGGGATATCGATGAGGCCGCCGCAAAGGTGCCGGGCGTCGAGCTGCACAACATCGACAGCCTGAGGAACATCAGCAGCGAGAACATGAAGCAGAGGATGGCGGAGGTGGAGAAGGTAGAGGCCATCATCGCCGAAGAGCTGCAGCTGCTGAAAGCCAAGTACAAAAGAAAGCAGGCAGAAGATCTCCTAGCCCTGCTTTACTCTCAGGCCGAGGTCATCAAGAACCAGGAGGTCAGGAAGGCCATGAATAAGCTCTCTGCCCGTCACACTCTGGGCGAGATCGAGCAGAAGGTGCTGCAGGACATGAGCCATTCCATCGTGAACAAGCTGCTCTCCGAGCCGACGAAAGCGCTGAAATGTGCTGCGGAGCGAGGGGATACGGAGCTTCTCCTGTCCCTCTCGGAGCTGTTCCGGTTGGAGGAGAAGACATGAGGAGAATGAGGAGGCTAAGAGCGCCAGGAATCAGGGAGATGGTGGCGGAAACTCAGCTCTCCCTGAAAGACATGATACAGCCTATCTTCGTGGATGAAAGGATATCCCTTCCCAAGGCCATTGAGGCCATGCCCGGCCAGTTCCGGCAGAGCCTGGAGAGCCTGGCAGCTGAGGCTGCCATCCTAGAGGACCTGGGCGTGCCCGCTGTTCTTTTATTCGGCCTGCCTGCCCAAAAGGATGAAGTGGGCTTGGGCGCATACGATCCAGAAGGTGTGATCCAGAAGGCAGTGCGGCGGATAAAGGATACCTGCAACCTGATAGTAATAACCGATCTATGCCTTTGCGAGTACACCAGCCACGGCCACTGCGGGCTCATTCGAGGCGAGACTGTTTTGAACGATGAGACATTGCCAATCCTGGGCAAGATCGCCTCAAGCCATGCCGAGGCGGGGGCGGACATCATCGCCCCCAGCGGCATGATGGACCATATGGTCCGGGCCATCCGCACCGCCCTAGACTTGGACGGATACACGGACACGCCCATCCTCTCCTACGCCGCCAAGTACGCCTCCACCTTCTACGGGCCATTCCGCGAAGCGGCGGAGTCAGGCTTCGCCTTTGGCGATCGGAAGGGATATCAGATGAACCCCGCCAACGCCGCCGAGGCTCTCTGGGAGGTGCAGCTGGACATCGAGGAGGGTGCGGACATGGTCATGGTCAAGCCGGCCATGCCCTATCTGGACGTCCTGCGCGCCGTGAAGGATATGTTCGGCGTGCCGACGGCCGCCTACCAGGTCTCGGGCGAGTACTCCATGATCGTCGCCGCGGCAGAGCGGGGCTGGCTGAAAGAGGAGGCCGCCTTCCTGGAGGCGCTGACGTGCATAAAGAGAGCGGGCGCGGA
>Ga0315294_10002320_pt1 | contig 20810 bp, 19 predicted proteins | sample YL17G13_40_MG_FD_203626 | JGI IMG/M metagenome (GOLD analysis project Ga0315294, IMG submission 203626) | Sediment microbial communities from Yellowstone Lake, YNP, Wyoming, USA - YL17G13_40 | ecosystem: Environmental > Aquatic > Freshwater > Lake > Sediment | place: USA: Wyoming | collected...
ACTGCTAGCAAAACCGTCGAAGTTTACAAAGAGGTTTTTGAAAGTAAAAAATGAAAATAGCTATTGATGCTACAAGAGCGGTCATCGAGAAGGCGGGGATTGGCCGCGGCACCAAAGAATTAGTCAAAAATTTAATCAAGGCTGATAAGAAGAACCAGTATCTTTTGCTTTTTAGTTATTTTCGGAAAGACCCAGCAAAAGTTAGAGAGATTCAAGCCTTTCAAGCCCCCAAGGTTAAAATTAAAACCTATAAGATTCCCGGCAGTTTCAAAGAGGCAATTTGGGGCTGGCAAGCCCCCTGGTTTGACCGACTGCTCGAAGGCGCCGATATTTTTTTAGCCCCCAGTTTTTTCGAGGTCAATTTAGGCGCCAAAACGCCCCAAATTGTTTTAGTCCACGATCTAACGACTATCCTTTTTCCAAAACAAAGAGGCGAAGAAATCTCACAAAGGCTAAGCAAGAGATTAGAAAAGGCTTGTAAGCTTGCTACCAAAATCATTGCCATTTCCGAATCGACCAAAAGGGATCTAATTCGTCTTTTAAAAATACCCGCCGAAAAGATTGAGGTTATTTATTGGGCGCCGACCAAGGTAAAAGAAATGGGCCAGTTGCCAAAAGGTCTTAAAACCAAATCATATATCTTATTCGTCGGCACGATTGAACCCCGCAAAAATCTGGTTGGTCTGTTTCGGGCTTATGGGAAACTTCCTCCAAGCTTACAGCAAAAATATCCTTTGGTCGTCGTTGGCGCTCAAGGTTGGAATACGGGAGAGACCTACAAAGTTCTGAGAGATGAGAAATTGGAAGACAAGGTTAAATTTTTGGGCTATGTTGATGATAAGACTCTAGCTAAACTCTATCAGGCGGCCGCGGTTTCCATCTACCCCTCTTTATATGAGGGGTTTGGCTTGCCGATTGTCGAGGCGATGAGTTATGGTACACCGGTGATTACCTCCGATACTTCCTCAATGCCTGAAGCGGCAGGAAGAGCCGGCGTCTTTGTGGACCCTACCAATCCAAAGTCAATTGCTAGGGCCTTACAGCGGGTTTTAGAGGGTGAGATCAAGGTCTTATCATCAGATTTAAAAGCCCAAGCCGCCCGGTTTTCTTGGGAGAAGGCGGCAAGAGAGACACTAAGATTATTGGAAAGTATAAAATGAAGAAACCTATTCTCGCCATTTTGACAGATTCTATCCGCTACGATAATCACCTCGCTCTAAGACATTTTACAAATTTTGAGGTTAAACACTTTTACAATAATTCTCCTTATAAAGATCTGGCCCCTCAAGAACTGAAAAATGCGATTAAATGGGATAGTTTTGAGGATCTTAAGCAGAAATTAATCAAACTAAAGCCTGATATCATTCAAGGCTCTGAGCCCTATGCTTCCCGCCGAGCGCTGCGAATCTGCCTCCTAACGATGAAGGTGGCGAGGATTTTGGGTGTCCCATATATTTTTCCGATGCTCGAAAACCGGCCGGTCAATAAGCGATTCGGACTGGTCACTGGTTATTTTTTGAAGAAGATATTACGGAACTATGCCAAAAAGGCCAGTTTAATTTTCTATCTTAATGAAGGCGCCAAGAGAAATTTACTGGAAGTGGAGGCAAACCCCAAGAAAATGCTCAAGATGTTGTACGGAACCTGGGGAGTTGACGGGACAATATTTTGTCCCAAAGTTAAAGCTAAAAGTGCAAAAGTTAAAGGAAAATACATTTTGTATACAGGCAGGATAGACGAAGCTAAGGGAATATCATATTTATTAAAAGCTTGGGATAGTATTAAGAAAGATTTTTCGGACATTGAACTGGTATTTATCGGAGGAGGGGAGTTAGAGGATAAAATTAAAGGTTCTCAAATCAAAAAAATGCCTTCGATGAAAGTCCAGGATTTGCCGCCATATTTTGCTAATGCTTTATTTACCGTCGTGCCGTCGGTGACATTAAAAAGATGGGAGGAACAGGTGGGAATGGTCAATTTGCAGTCTCTTGCTTGCGGCACGCCGGTTATCACCACCAAATCCGGGGCAATTCCCGAATATATCACTTCCGAAGTGGGGTTTTTGGTGCCGGAAAGAGATTCAAAAGCCCTGGCAGAGGCAATGCGAAAGTTATTGCAAGATGAAAAATTGCGAGAGAGATTGGGCCAAACCGGCCGCCAATATATTCTTGAAAACTTCGACGCCAAAAAAACGGTTCAAAAAGTAGAAGAAATTTTGTTAGGACTCTTATAAGTAGATTTAATATACCACTTTTATGATATATCATCAGAGTGGTATAAAACCTCTGGTACAAAACCTCTTCTGTGTGGTTTTAAGATAATAAAAAGCCCCGCACGACGTTACCCCACTTAACCCACCTACGAAGTGGGGGCAAAACGGTTCGGGGTATAAATCTCTTCCGAACCTGTTAAGTTACACCCCAGGGGTGTAACTTTCTGGGTTAGGTTATTTTTCCATAACAAAAGCCCCCACGACCTGTGATCAGGTGTGGGGGCTGGGTTCAGCTTGTGGCCATCTCTCTTAATCTACGGATGGCAAACTGGGCGTGCTGCTCGGTTCGGGTGCTTCTATATGTGAACTTCAACAGAGCACACCAATCCTCGGGAGTCCGAGCGATTTCGGCCATCCGCTGGAAGAGCAGTAGCTCCTTCTCGTCTCTGCGGAAAGGCAGCAGTTCAACCAGTTGGCTGACGTTTCCTGCAAGCCCTAGCAATCTTTGGGTAGCATGGTTGTTAACCTCTTCGTAGATGCCGCCCCAGTCCCAATGTTCCTTGAGGTAAGTCAGCCACTGATCGCGAGTCCCTAGCTTATCTACCTTAGTAAGGGCGAGTGCTTTGAGTTGACTATCGTCCCTGTGATGTCCTTCGGCAAAGTAGATCCACTCGTCAAAACTTGCCTCGAATTGGCGGACCCGCTCAAAGAGTCGATATTTCTTGTAGCAGCATGGAAAATCCAGATACAACCAGACCAGATCCCTGAGGGAAAGGTCGCCAGAAAGATCGAACATCCTGTCGAAAGCAAGGTGGTGCATTCTCTCTTGCTTATGGACTCGGGCTAGGCTTTCGACTGTGTTCCATTCGGAGTAGGTCTGAGCTGTTTTCTGCATTTCCTGAAAGGCTTGTTCTCTCAGTTTCCCCGCCTTCGCAAACCGCAGTTCCCTTACTTCCTCACATTTTCTTTTTGCCTCTTCAGACAGCTCTTTCTCTTTCCAGTAGTAACCTTGGAATTCGCTGTCTCTACCGGCGGCCTCATGGATTCGCCCCCAGTGCGAGAATTCGCAGGCGGTCTTGGCCATATTCATGAGACACCAAAGGTACTCCTCGCCCCAGGGTATTCCGCCAAGGAGGGCATCCCAGTCCTCGAACCTTTTCCAGATCGGCATCATTGGTTTGATTCGAGGTATTAGCTCGCCTTGGTGTTTGGCCATGGCCCAAATCCAGTACCAGTCTTTACCAGAAGTCGCTTTGGCGATAGCACGTTCATAGGCCTTGTGCCACACTGTGGTTTCCGGGCTGACCTGGTATAAGATATCTTTTGCTTGTTCGAAGCTGAGATTCTCCCAGAAGTCAGCCGGTAGGCGATCCTCGAAAATGAGAATCGCCTTACCCAGATCTACGTGTTCCACCACAAACTGGAAATCCATGTTTCCCACTCCTTTTTGATTTGTCTTCGTGCACCACAATAGGAGAGAGAATCGTTTCCTATTATGGACCTCATATTGTAACACAAATTGATAAATGTGTCAAGTATGGTATGACAAATATTTTGATATATTGACCAATCAATATAAATAGTGTATAATGAAATTATACAAATATGAATAAAGAAGAGTTGATAAAATTATTGGAAGAGTTAGGAGTTAATGGTAATGAAGCGAGGGTATATCTGGCCTGTCTTGAGCTTGGACCAACGACCATTACGAAGATCGCTCATAGGGCCGAAGTCGAGCGGGCAACCGTTTATGCTATTTTAGACCGATTAAAGGAAAAAGGGCTGGTAAGTATCAAAGTTAAAGAATCCGATCGTCACATTCAGGTTGAATCGCCGGATAAGCTACTGGTTTTGGCTAAACATAAGAAGAGAGCGATAGAAGAAAAAGAAAAACAATTTAAAGAAATTTTGCCGGATCTATTGGCGCAAGTTGTCCAAAGGGGAAAACAGCCAAAAGTTAAGTTTTATGAAGGCCAAGAGCAATATATTGAGATTTTTGATCATATCATCGATGAAGCTAAAGAGGAAATGTATTACTTCGGAGATGTTGATCAGTTTGTCAAAATGGTTTCTTGGGAGTTTGAAAGAAGCTGGGTTAAAAGGAGAATACGCAAAAAAATCTTTATTAAATTATTGGTCAACAAAGGGCAGTATTATCCCGAATATAAGACAAGGGATGCTAAAGAACTTAGGGAAACGCGTTTTTATCCGTCTGACATGAAATTTGAGGCCTCTTTTCTTTTATGGGCCAACAAAATCGTCCTCTGGAATCCGGTTGTCCCATTGGCAATATCAATCGAAGACGAAATCATTGCCAAAATGTTTAAGGAGATGTTTTTAAGGTTGTGGGAAAAGGCCAAATAATCTATGCTAAAATCAAATTGAGGTTCAAATGGGAGAAATCCCGCGTTACGAAGTTCCTGAATACGAACAAAAAGAAGTTATCACCCCTGAAAGAGAAACTCAACTGGCGCCAATTGATGAGGCGCAAGTTTTGGATACCGGCGGGGCAATTTTAGGTCGCTACCAGGAATTTCAAAGAGAAACCGTGGGAAACGAGGCCTTAAGTTGGGATGAACGTTTCAAAAAAATGAAGGCGATTGCTAATGAGCAGCTTCGGGCCGGCGGCGAAAAACTTTCCGAGCAGGAAGAAGAAATGATTATGGCTTTTTGGGGCATGGGCGAGATTTTAGCGCAGGTCCGTCACCGTAATCAACTTGATATCGAGCTCGAAGATATTGATTTGCAAGAGGAGCCAGATTATGCCAGAAGAGATGAAATTACCAAGGAAATGGACTATCTCAATATTGATTCGGCCGAATGGCAGGCCTCGGTAATGAAAATACTTCTCTCCTTTCGAGAGACCCCGGCCGGCCGCGATTTTATCGGCAAATTTTGGCAATCTTTTGAAGAACTCTCTGACCAATATTATCTTGAAGGCAAAACCGACGCCCGTAAACTCCGCAATGGTATTTTAGGGGCGGTGACCGCCATTGACATCTTGGAATCCTTGGGTGTCCAGACCTATTTTGCCCATCCTGACCAAGACGCGGTGCAAAAAATTGATCTTTGGGGGCAGATGAATGGTCAAATTTTAGCCTTCCAGATTAAATCGCACCATGCAAAAGGCGATTTGCGCGTTTATGGCGAGGAGGTAACGGGAACGGAAAGCACGCGGGAACTCAAGGGGATTGACCGAAGAGATGCCCGGGCCCGCAAAAAACTCTTTACAAGTGCCCAAAAATATGCTAATCTATGGCAAGTCCCTTTTATTGGGACAGTCTGGGTGGACCTGGACCACTACGGTGGGACCAAGATCCGTCAAGATGAGAGCACAGGAACGCCGCAACTGCCACCTGATTTGCCAGGAAGTGTCCTGGCTCAAGTTCTGGCGAAAGTGGTGGCGAAAGGAGGCGAAAATGTCCGGCATTGACCGTTTTGATCCAAAAAACGCGACTTCCCGCTGGCGGGGTTCTGTCAAAGCTGGCAAAGGTCCGGACGCCTGCAAGCGGGCAGCTGAAAATCGTAAGGATCCCAAGAATCCGTTTTTCCAAGCTCATCTTAGACACTGCGCGGCCTGCCGCGCTAAGTACGCTCATTGATGCCCCCACGACCTGGATTGGTGTGGGGGCTTTTCAAATCCCTTTGAACCTGCTATACTCGGAAAGCCAATGAATTGGTTTAATTTAATCCTCAAAAAGTTCAATGCCAAACTTTCCTTTTTAGAAAAGATCCTTTGTTTATGGGGAATTGCTTGGGGTTCACTCGGAATGGTTTTATATTTTTTCGGTTTGGTCTCACTCTTTTACCGACCAGTGTTGATTGGTATCTTTTTTATCTTTGTCGTCGGTTTTATCTATTTGGCCAGGAAACTCCAACTTGTTGAAGGGATCAAAAAATTCTTCAAAAATGCTCTGGCAACAGGCAAGAAAGATCCGCTTTTAATCTTATTTTTAGCGATATTTCTCTTCTTCGTTGTTTTAAATCTTATTGCCGCTTTAGCCCCGGAGTTGGGCTATGACGCCCTTTGGTATCATCTGACTTTGCCGAAAATTTATCTTTTGACTCATCAAATCCGCTATATTGCTGGCGGCGTCCTTTATTATTCGGTTATGCCGAGACTGGCCGAAATGTTTTTTGGCGTGGGGCTTTCTTTTGATCCCAGCGGAACTTTTTCGAGACTAATCCATTTGTCTTTTGGTCTGGCTTGGTTTACCGGTATCTTCATGTTCTTAAGACTATTTCTTTCCCGCCGCTACTCCCTTATCTTAGCCGTCATGATTTACGGCACGATCCTAGTTTCCTGGCTTTCACAAACCGCCTACGTTGATTTGATCGTTGCCTTTTATTGTTTACTTTCTTGCTGGGGCTTTTTCCGCTATCTCAAATCTAAAGACCAATTTTTTCTCGATTTATCAGCCATTTTCATGGGTCTGAATTTAGCCAGCAAACTCTACGGCTTAATTATTTATGCGGTGCTCTTGCTTTTTATCTTAATCAAAGCCGGCTGGAAGAAGGCGCTCCGCTTTGCCGCCATCGCGTTCTTATTTGGCCTGCCTTTCTATCTTCAAGCCTTTCTTGCGACTGGCAATCCCATTTATCCGGTTTTTTCCATTCGCGATTCGGCCTTAGAGACTTATTTGGCCGGCTATCAGACGGTCAAAGAATGGCTCCTCCATGCTTGGTGGGTGCTCTTGCCGCGACTTTTGTGGCGAACTTTAGTTTATGATTTTACCCCCCTTTTTGGATTAGTTCTGATTCTGCCTTTGGTCAAAAATTGGCAAAAAATGCTCTTGCCTTTAGGCATCTTCTTCGTCTTTTTCATTCTTTGGTCAATGGTGCCAGTCCAAGAACCACGCTATTTTTTGGTGATTTTGCCGCTTTTAGCCCTCTTGATTGGCTTTTTTATGGAAAACTTTGCTTTTAAGTTTTTTCGAATGCTCGCTATCTGTTTTATGCTGGCCGTTTTGATTCTTAATGGAGCCAAAATCTTTCGAGACTATCAAAAAACTTTTCCGGTGGTTTTTGGTAAGGTTAGTCGTCTAGAATATCTTCAAGAGAACTTGCCTCAAACCCTTAATTTTTATGACGCTGACGGCTATTTCAAAAATCATCTTGGAGCGCAGGATAAGGTTTTGACGGCCGAAATTGGCAATCTCTTCTATGTCGATTTTCCCTTCTGGGATTGGAGTTTTATCCCCGCAAGAGTCGAGTGGCTCCAATCAGCCCAAATTCTTCAAAAGAATTTAAAGGACAATGGCTTTACCTATGTCCTTCTAGACAAGAAAAATCTTGCAAATTGGACAAATCTTCCTGACAATGAGCTTGGAAGTTTCTTTGAAGAAGTTTATGCCAACGATTATCTTAAACTTTATAGAGTAAAATGAAATACAAAGAGAAAATTTTTCAATGGGGCAGTTTAATCATCGTCCTTATTTTTACTGGTTTATTTATCTTTCTGGCGGAATTGAACCCACGCTTTAGTCGCTCCATTCCCTTGATTGGCGACGAGCCGACCTATCTGGCGATCGCTGATAGTCTCAAGACTTTCAAGACAGTCAATCTCGTCCAGGAGGAGAAAACCCAACATTATCTTAATTTTTTCGGTCCGACAAATTTGCATACCGTCACTTTTACTGCCGAAAAACACTATCCCAAACATGGCCTGGGCTGGCCTTTAATTTTGACGCCGCTTTTTTTCGTCTGGCAGAATCCAAGGCTGCCGGCGATGTTTATCCAATGTCTAATTGTTGTCTTATTGGCCTGGAATCTCTTTTTATGGTTACGCGAATTGAAATTTAGTTTCCCTATTTCTCTTTTTGTGCCTTTGGTGATCACTTTTTCTATTCCACTGGCGATTCAAGCCCACCAAGTTTTTAGTGAGCCCTTGGCGGCTTTATGTCTAGTTTATTCTTTAAGAAAATGGTCAAAACCGAATTTCTTGAGCTGCTTGGCGACGGCATATTTGCCCTGGATTCATTTCAAATATCTTATTTTTCTGCCGGTTTTACTCTGGCCATACTTTAGTTTCAAAAAGGGGATTTCCCAGCCAAAATTGGTTCTTGAGAGACCCTTTGCGATTGTTGTTCTAAGTATCATTGGTTTATTGGTTTTTAACTGGTACGCTTATGGGACGCCTCTTTCTGGTCAAGAAAGAGCCGCCAGTTTCCTCCAACAATTTGACGGTCTTTTAGGGACCTGGATCAGTCGAGAAAATGGCCTCTTGCCCTTTGCCCCGGTTTATCTTTTATCCTTTTTGGGGTTAGGCGCCCTTTTTAAAGGAAAAAGGCTGGTTTTTTGGCAGATAATTTTAACCGGCGGCTTACTTTGGCTTTTAACCGCGGTTTTTTCTAGTTGGCCGGGCGGCCAGGCGCCACCCGCCAGGATGATTTTGCCAGCCTTGGTCGTTCTGGCACCGGCCTTGGCCGTTACCTTAGTCTTGCCTTTTAAGTGGTTTTTCCGCTTTGTTTTCATGGTTTTATTTATCCCTGGTTTAATCCTTTCTTTTAGATCGATTCTTCAGCCTTTTAATATTATTGATCGCCCTTCTTACCCCCAACTTAATAGCTTAACCCAATATCTTGATACAAATTTGGATCTTGAAAAACTTTTTACCCAAGCCCATCATTTGGGCTTCAATTTAAATTTATTTTGGCTTCTTTTATTTATCTTACTTTTTCTTAGCGGCATCATTTTGATTAAATATCAAAAAAAATTGAGAGAATTAGATGAAAGTATCAATCATTATCCCCGTCTTTAATGAAGAAAGACATATCAGGAAAGTAATTGACCAAGTCTTAGAAGTCCCGCTTAAAATCAGCAAAGAGATTATTATTGTTGATGATGGCTCTCATGATCGCACGCCCGAGATTTTAAGAAAATTTCAAGCAAAAAAAGCCATCAAAGTAATTTTTCAAAAAGAAAATCTTGGAAAGGGCGCCGCCATCAGGAAGGGATTGAAGGTGGCCATGGGCGAGATTATTTTGATTCAAGATGCTGATTTAGAATATTCGATTGACGATTATCCAGCTCTTCTAAAACCTTTGGTGGAAGGGCATGCCGATATTGTTTATGGCTCAAGATTCAAGGGCAAAATCACCGGCATGCGTTGGCCGAATTTCTTGGCTAACAAAATCTTAACCTTAAGCGCTAATCTTCTTTATGGGTTGAATATCTCTGACGAAGCGACTGCCTATAAAGCTTTTAAAAGAGAGGTAATTAAAAGCATCCCGCTCAAATGCCAAAGATTTGAATTTTGTCCAGAAGTAACCGCCAAAGCCGCCAAGAAACATTATCGGTTTTTGGAAGTGCCGATCACTTATCACGGCCGCGACGCCCAGAAAGGTAAAAAGATTAAAGCTAAAGACGGTTTTGAAGCGCTCTGGACCCTGATTAAATATCGCTTTAAGGATTAATAACTCTTTTCAAGGACTTCTAAACCTGATATGCTCAAACCATGAAAAATGACACTAGGAAAGCAACGAAGGTCGGACAACGGCCAATGGGCAAATTTATTTTAGCGATTATTGGTATTTTGGCCGTAATTGTCAGTGGAATAATCATTGCCAAAACCGGCACACTTTCTTTAGCGATTATCCCCTTTATTTTGGCCGCCATTGTTGTTGGTTTTCTTATCTTGCAAAATCCCTTTTTCGGCTTTTTATTAATCATCTTCTTTTTGCCTTTTGAACGGGTGCCAACCCTCGAATTTGGCGGGATTAATATTAAAATTAACACGGTTCTTGGCTTTTTAACCTTGTTCTCTTGGGTCCTATCGCTGATCTTTAATGGTAAAAAGCGCTCGCCCGCCGGCGAGGCGGGGAAAATTCAGCCCAATTTTTTGTTTCTGCCATTAATGTTTTTTATCCTTGGTTTGGGAGTTTCCTTGACGCAGGCAAATAATTTAGATCGAGCTCTTCAAGTTTTTATTTTTACTCTTTTTACAATTGCTTTATCGGTTCTAGCCGTCAATATGATTCCCGATATTTCTAATTTAAAGAAAACTATTTTAGTTTTATTAACCTCGGGCTTGGTCGTCGGAATTTTTGGCCTTTTTCAGTTTGGCGGCGATGTTATTGGCCTGCCGCGGTCAATTACCTTGCTTAAGACCGGTTACACCTCGCAGATTTTTGGTTTTCCGCGAATCCAGGCCTTTTCCATGGAGCCTTTATATTTTGCCAATTATCTTTTGATCCCTTTGTCTTTGGCTCTGGCCTATTTTTTTGGGAAGGTCAATATTTTTCAAAAAGAAGAAAGAAACGGCTCGCGCTCGTTTTGGCTGTTAATTGTTTTATTGGTCCTGTTATTGATTAATTTTGTTCTGACGGTTTCCCGCGGCGGCTATTTCGGGTTTGCGGCCACCTTGTTGGTGTTTATTATTTTTTATTTTAAAAAACTTTTTACTTGGAGAAATTTGGCGATCGTGATTGTCATTGGGCTGGTTTATTGGGGAGTGAGTTTCGCCCTTTCTCAAAGTAAGGGTCGGGCTTTGTCTCAATTTATTGGCCATGCGACGCTCCAGGATATATCTCGAGGTGAGTCAATTCAGGGACGATTGATGACTTTTAATAAAGCCATCGATGTTTTTAAGAAAAATATGACTTTAGGCATTGGCCTGGGAAATTATGGTCCTTGGGTCAAGGGCTACCCCTTGCAGCCGCCGCCAACTGGTTGGGATATTGTTAATAATCAGTATATTGAATTGGGGGTGGAAACTGGCTTAGTTGGATTAATTACTTTTGGCTTGCTGCTTTTCGTCTTAATTATGCGGAGCCTCTTGGCTTTAAGGGTGGCCAATGAGCCATTTTTGAGAGCAACTTTAATTGGGCTCTTGGCGGCTTTCATCGGCGTTTTAGTCCAATTCAATTTCTTCTCAACTTTATATATTATTCATATTTGGATTTTGATTGGTTTGCTGGTGGCGGTGCAGAATTTGGTTTTTAAAAACTCAAAACTCAAAACGCAAATGTCAAAGTAAAAGCAGAAAGATGAAAAGAATCTTTTATCATTTAAGTTGTTGCTTTAAGTTTTGCCTTTTAAGCTTTGAACTTATATAATATATTAGAGGGGCTTTTAAATATGAAATATCTCATTGGGCTGATTGCCCTACTTTTACCGACCTATCTCATTCGTTTTGAGATTGGCGGTATTCCGACAACGGTTTTGGAAATCCTAATTTATATTGTCTTTTTGTATGGACTGGTTAATCTGGCTTATTGCCAGTGGTTGAAGGTAAAGAAAAAAATCTGGTTACCGATTGGGATTTTGCTGCTATCGTTGATCATCTCGTTTTATGTTGCTCCAGACAAATTGGCCGCTTTGGGGCAGATTAAAGCCTTTTTTATTGATCCTTTGCTTATTCTGTGGCTGATGATTTGTTATCTGGAAATTAAAGATTTTATTTGGATTTTTTACGGACTGGCTGGCTCTAGTCTTTTCGTCAGCGTCCATACCATCGTCCAGAAAATTTTAGGTCATGTGACGCCAGATGGCCGCGTGATCGGTCTTTTTGGCTACTCGCCCAATTATTTGGCTCTTTATTTAGCGCCGGTTGCCACCTTACTTATCGCTTATAGCTTAACATGCCTAAAGGCGCTTATGGCAAAGAGAAAATATCTATTTTCGGCGATCTGTGGTTTGCTCTTCGCTATCTGCTTGGTGGCTATCTATTTTTCTGGCTCGCGGGCCGGCCTTCTGGCAGTTACTGGTGGCTTTGGTTTTTATTTAATTTTGTATTTTTGGGACTTTATCAAAAAAGGGCTGTTTTATAAGATTGCCATTGGACTTCTTATTATCGCGGCGATCATCGGTGCCTGGTTTGCTTTTCGACCAAACTTCCAAGCTTCTCCTTCTGAAGGCGGTCGGGTTACTTCTTCTAACAATCTTCGTTGGCAAATTTGGCAAACTTCACTTGAGCTTGGTAAAACCCATCCTCTCCGGGGAGTGGGTTTAGCCAATTTCCAAAATGCTTTTGATAAATTAACCCAAAACCGAGCCAATTTTCCCGAATATATCACGCCCCAGGCGTTAACGCCTCATAATATCTTTTTGATGTTTTGGCTCTCTCTTGGTCTTTTAGGTTTAGCGGCCTTTATTTGGCTCTTGGTCATTTTTTATTATTGTGGTTTTAAGAATTTCCAAAAATTTCCGGCAAAAATTCTGTTGGCCGTGATGACGACCATTATTTTACAAGGGTTAGTTGATACACCATATTTTAAAAATGATTTGGCAATAATGTTTTGGCTGATTTTTGGTTTTGTGATATTATTAAATTTAGAAGAAAAAAAATCGATTAAAAACTGAATTTCTCGACTAAGTGAATGCCTGAAGGCGAAATAAAGGAGGAAGGTGAGAAATCTTCTGATTGGTTTGTTGTTAATAATTGTCATCGGCGGCGGGGGATATCTCGGCTGGTACTATTTCCAAAAAAATGCGACGAAAAATTTACAGCAAAAATCAACTGAAGAGACTAAAATCCCCTTCATGTGGGGCGTTAATGTTAATCCATCACCGGTCAGACGCTATAATTTGGAGATGTGGCGACAGCAAACGGACTATGTGGCTGATTTAGGCACCTCCTGGATTAGAGTTCTTTTTGATTGGCATGCCAATAACAAATTTGCCATGTACGACGAAATGATTGCTGAAGCCGAAGCAAGAAATATTAATGTTTTTCTTTCGCTTGAATCCAGCGAGCCGGTGGAAACCGTCAAAAATCCTTATAAAGATGGTTATACGGTCGCTTCGGAAATTTCTAAACATTATAAAGGAAGAATCGATTACTATCAGATATTGAATGAACAAGGCGGGATTGTTGTTAAAGGCTGGGAATATTCGGGTGAAAAGGAAAGTGATTTCGATCCTGATAAATATAATCAAGTCCGTGAGTGGTCAAAAGGGGCGATTGCTGCTATCCGCGAAAATGATCCCGACGCCAAAATAGTTATTTCTGCCCACTGGACCCACGTTGCTTATGTCCAAATGCTTTTAAAAGATAAAGTTGATTTTGATATTCTTGGTTGGGATTGGTATTCGGATATGAAATTGATGGAAAATAAACGTCTTGCCGACGGAACTTTACTCTTAGACAAATTAGAATCTTTTGGCAAACCGATTATCTTGACCGAAGTCAACGCCGTTTCCACCTCTGACAATAAGCCTGATGAGAATGAGCAAGCCAATTTTATTAAAGATATGGCTAACTGGGCCTATAAATCTGGGGTTATTCGCGGCTTTTTTGTCCATGAACTGGTTGATACCGCCCCTCAAGCCGATACCTCGGCCAATTATTACGGCTTAATTACCTTTAAAAAAGCGTCTGATGGCGGTTATGTTTTGGGTGATCTTAAAAAAGCTTTTTATACTTATAAAAAAATTATTGCCAGTTTCAGCGAGTAAAAATGATTCTTTCGGTGGTCATTCCGGCCTTCAATGAAGAAAAACGTTTGCCGGAGACTTTGAAAAAAGTTAGAAATTATTTGGTTCGCCAAGATTTTGACTTTGAAGTCATTATTGTTGATGATGGCTCAAGAGACGAGACATTTCGGGAAACCAAATATCAAATCAAACATTGGCCGAATTTTCGGATAATAAGTTATAAACCAAATCGCGGCAAAGGGTTTGCGGTCAAGACCGGCATGCTGGCGGCAAAAGGCGAGTGGCGGCTTTTGATGGATGCCGATAATTCGACGGATATTAGCGAAATTGAAAAGCTTTTCAATTTCGTAAATACCAAATTTCAAATAGCATGCCTAAAGGCAAATTCCAAACAAATTCCAAATTCTAAATTCCAAAAAATTGAAAAATTGGAACATTGTGATTTGAATGAAAATTGTAAATTGGAAATTGAAAATTTATCATATGATATCATCATCGGTTCGCGCTATCTAAATAAGGATTCAATCAAAATCAAACAGCCGCTATCTCGAAGAATAGTATCGCGGCTGGGGAATTGGCTGATCAGAATCATTTTAGGAATAAAAGCCGTCGATACTCAATGTGGGTTTAAATTGTTTTCCGCCGAGGCATCAAATCGGATTTTTCCCCTCCAAACCATCGACCGCTGGGGATTTGATATGGAAGTTTTAGCGATCGCCATCAGAAAAGAGTATGAAATCAAAGAGGTGCCGGTTAATTGGTACGATGCCGAGGGCTCACAGGTTAAAAAATCCGCTGCCTGGAAAACTTTGAAAGAACTCTTTTTGATTAAGTGGAATATTTTGACTGGAAAGTACTCTAACGATTGAAAAAATTAAGGATTGAGGTTATATTTAACCCATGAACGATATCTTACAGCGCCGCACGGTTCGGCAATTTATTAAATTTGCCATTGTTGGGGTCTCTTCGACGATTGTTGATTGGGGAGTTTTCTATTCACTCAATCACTTTTTTGCTCTCTTTTACCTCATCGCCAAAGCAATTTCTTTCGTCATTTCCGTCATCAATTCCTATACTTGGAATCGGCGATGGACTTTCCGTTCGCAAAATCAAAGAAAAATTCATGAATTTAGCAAATTTTTGATTGTTTCCGTTATCGGTTTGGTTATTAATACCTACGTTATGTATTTAGCCGTCCAATATCTTAATTTACGTTATATTTTTGGTTTGATAATGGCAACCGCGGTAACCATGTTTTGGAACTTTTTGGCCAATAAATTTTGGACGTTTAGGGTATAAAAAAGCCCCGCCTTTCGGCGGTCAAGTATTAAGGCAGTTTTTTAGGCAAAAGAAAATCGGCGGGTTGCCCCGCCGACTTCTGTTCGGTTCGGTTGAAAGTCACTTCGGACCTTCGAGATGGAAGGTCAATTCAGTCGGCCACTGCTCTATTACTCCAGAGGCAGCGATGAATCTTTCCTCACCGTCAGAGCTTCTCCCAAAGTGGTGGAAGGAGTATCTAGCCAATTTGCAACGAATGTCATCGATCTTATTACCCAAGCTCTTTTTGTAGGAAGCTGCGACGACCTTGCCTGTAACGAGGTAGTGGTCACTTTGGGGAGGCCGATGGACGTCGATTGCTTCACACTCCAGGCAAGCCATACATACTCCGATAAGCGGAGGATAGATCTGGTGCCGGTTCAGTTTGAACGGTTCTCTCTTATAGCCGCTCATCTTTGCCAATTCCAGCTTATCTTTGTATTCTCGACGCGGGTATGGATAAGCAATCGTGTCCAGAGGATGATCCGATGGATCTCGATGGACCCAAGCTCCAGGCAAGTTGACTACGAACAGCCCGTTCTGGCGAATGTTGAGGTAGGTGTTCGTTTTCCCTCTCGTCTTTTGGCCATCAAGGGAATGCTGATAGACCGCGGTTGCAAATGTCACTTGAGGTGGTTCGTAACTGGTGTCAGCGCAGGTGGCAAAAACAGCCACTCCGGGGATGACTTTGCCTCTTACTCGGCCGATGGTAGTGATGAGAACCACCGGGTGAGTGGACATCAGGTATTTCGTCCAGCTGGGGCTTACCTCGATCAGCTCCAGATCCTTCTCGTATAATGGTTTCAAGGTGCTCCTCCTTTTTTTGAGAAACGCTATATTCTACCGCAAACTTGACAAAATGTCTATAATGTGAGACAATATTGTCGAAAAATAACAAAATTAAGGAAAAATCAATTTTCTGAAATTAGGACAAAATTATGGAAATTATCAAAGGTTTAGAAAATTTCGGTTTAAGCAAAAAAGAAGCCGCCGCCTATGCTGCTCTTTTAAAATTACAAAAAGCCAACCCTCACGAAATTGCCAAAGAAGCGGACTTGGAAAGAACGACAATCTATAAGCTTTTGGAAATTTTAGTTGAAAAAGGCATGGCCAGAAAAAGCTTTGAGGGGAAAAGATTAGTTTTTTTGGCTGAACCACCTTATGTTTTTAAAGAAATATTGGGAAGAAAAGAAAATTTATTAAAAAATTTATTGCCGGCATTATTAGCCCTTGAAGGTAAAAAACAAAACAAACCAATAGTCAGTTTCTATGAAGATATTAGGAGGATTCGACAAGCGGTTCTCGATACGCTCAACTGTCAAGAGAAACTACGACGTGATTTTGCTTCTGTTTCAAATATCGTTGAATTTTTAGGCAAACGATTTATCGATCATCAAATCGAAGAAAGAGTCAAAAAAGGAATTAAGGCGAGATCGTTACGTTGTCTTAAGGGAGAGTTTAACGAAAAGGACTGGTTTCTTGATAAAAGTAATAAAGAACTTCTGCGAGAAGCGCGCTACCTTCCTGAATCATTTCATTTCGAGCCGGTTATTTTTATCTATGACAATATCATTACAGTGGTGTCATCAAAGAAGGAATCATACGCACTTGTAATTGAAAGCCAAGAACTAAGTCAAGCAATGAAGATTTTATTTGACATTGCTTGGGAAAGTGCCAAAAAAATTTAATTTTCTCTTTTAATCAGATTATTTTTCTGTTATATTTAACCTATGAAAATAGGAATAGATGCCCGGATGTATCGGTCGAGCGTGGCCGGGATTGGCCGATACAGCCAAAATTTGATAAAAAATTTACTTGAGATTGATCATGATGATGAATTTGTCCTTTTTATGACACCAGAAGATAAAAGAGAGTTTGATCAATTAAAAATTGAAAATTCATTGAAAATTGGAAATTGTAAATTAAAAATTGTTGTTGTAGATATTCCGCATTATTCAATTGCCGAGCAGGTAAAATTGCCACAAATCATCGCCCGAGAAAATTGCGATCTCGTGCATTTTTTGAACTTTAATCATCCCATTCGCTACCAAGGAAAATTCATCGTCACGATTCATGACTTGACTCTGTTTTTTTATCCGGAAACTGCCCGTGAAACAAATTTGCTAAAGAGATTTGCCTTCAAAAAAATAATGCTCCATGCTTTAAAAAAATCAAAGATGATTATTGCTGTTTCCCAAAATACCAAAAAAGATATTATAAAATATTTTAAGACCGACCCGGGAAAAATTGTTGTCATCCCTGAAGCAGCTGATGATAAGAGCTTTGTTCTGCCCTCGAAAGAATTGATCCAAAATCTTCAATCCTCATATCACATCTCTAATTTCCCAATTATCTTATATGTCGGCCAGTGGCGGCCGCATAAAAATATTGCCGGCTTGATCGAGGCATTTGGAAAATTAAGAAAGGAAATAAAGGCAAAATTAGTGATTATCGGCAAACCCGATCCCAAACATAAATCTGTCCAGGAGACTATTGACAAATTAGACTTAAAAAGCGATATTGTAACGCTGGGGCATACCAGCGATATAGCCGAAGAATCCGTTATAATGCCGGGATTTGTGAGCAATGATGAATTGGCGGCATGGTACAATCTTGCCACCATTTTTGTTTTCCCCTCATTTTATGAAGGCTTTGGCTTGCCAGGATTGGAAGCGATGGCCGCCGGCACACCAGTTGTCGCCTCAAAGACAAGCTCTTTGCCGGAAGTTTATCAAGATGCCGCTTTATATTTTAATCCTTCCAATTCATCGGAGATTGCTGATAAAATAAAGATAGTTCTTAGAGACCAAAAGATCAGAGACCAGTTGATTAAAAAGGGAAAAAAGCAAGCCAAGAAATATTCTTGGAAGAAAACCACTGAAGAAACGTTAAAAGTATATAAAGAAATTTCTAATTAACCTAATTATTCTAATTAGTCTAAATAATAACCAATTCACAAATTATTATTAAAAATTCTAAAATTGGGATTTGATTAGGTCAATTAGAGCAATTAGAAATTAGACATTGGAGGTATGATGTCCATCGAAAATCTTTCGTTTATCATCGCGGTAGGTGCAGCACTGTTGGGGATTATTTATGGCGTAATTTTAATCTGGCAAGTACTGAAAAATCCTACTGGCTCTAAAAAGATGCAGGAAATTGCTGCCGCGATTCAAGAAGGGGCTTCCGCTTTCCTTAGCCGTCAGTATAAAACAGTTGGCGTGATTGCCGTCATTTTGGCAATCATTTTATTTTTTGCTCTGGGTTGGCAGACAGCCGTTGGCTTTTTAATCGGGGCCGTCTTCTCGGCTTTAGCTGGTTATATTGGCATGAATGTCGCGGTGAGGGCAAACGTTCGAACCGCGGAGATCGCCAAAAAAGGGTTAAAGCCAGCTCTACAGCTTGCTTTTCGCGGCGGGGCAGTCACTGGAATGCTCGTTGTCGGCTTGGGATTGCTGGGGGTGACGGGATTATATTATTTTACGAAAGATGTTTCCGTCTTGATTGGCTTAGGTTTTGGCGGGTCGCTGATTTCAATTTTTGGCCGCCTTGGCGGGGGAATTTATACCAAAGCGGCTGATGTTGGCGCTGATTTGGTTGGTAAAGTCGAAGCCGGCATTCCCGAAGATGATCCCCGCAACCCAGCGGTGATTGCCGATAATGTCGGCGATAATGTTGGCGACTGCGCGGGCATGGCAGCCGATCTATTTGAAACTTATGCCATCACCGCCATCGCCGCCATGCTCTTGGGGTCTTTACTTTTTACTTCCCAAGTGGCGATTCTTTATCCTTTAGTTTTGGGCGGGATTTCGATTGTCGCTTCGATCATAGGTACTTTTTTTGTTAGGCTTTCTGGCAAAAAAATTATGAACGCTTTGTACAAAGGACTAATCGCCGCGGCAGTTTTGGCATCAGTTGGCTTTTATTTTGCCACTCATTGGCTTTTGGGCAGTATTGTTGAAGAACCGATAAATATTTTCTATGCCTCTTTAGTTGGGATAGTTTTGACGATGTTGATGGTGATTATCACTGAATATTACACTTCAACCAAATATAAACCGGTTAAAGCGATTGCTTCCTCTTCAACCACTGGAGCTGGGACCAATATTATTCAGGGTTTGGCAATTTCGATGAAGGCGACCGCCTGGCCAATCATCTGTATTTCAGGAGCAATTCTCCTGGCTTATTATTTTGCCGGACTTTATGGGATTGCGGTGGCGGCTTTTGCCATGCTTTCGATGACCGGCATTATTATTGCCATTGATTCATATGGTCCGATTACTGATAATGCCGGCGGGATTGCCGAGATGGCTAAATTACCTTCCTCTGTTCGAGATGTGACTGACCCACTTGATGCCGTCGGCAATACGACTAAAGCCGTGACCAAAGGTTATGCCATCGCTTCGGCCGGTTTAGCGGCCCTAGTTTTGTTTTCGGCTTATATCCAAGAATTGACTCGGGCACGGGGGATTGCTTTGCCGTTTGAACTTTCCGACCCCAAACTTATCATCGGCTTATTCATTGGTGGTCTTTTACCCTATCTTTTTGGGGCCTTATCAATGGAAGCCGTCGGTAAAACAGCTGGGGCCGTAGTGGTGGAAGTCCGTCGCCAATTTAAAGAAATCAAAGGGATTATGGAAGGTAAAGCCAAACCGGATTATTCTCGGGCAGTGGATATTGTGACCCGCTCAGCCATCAGGCAGATGATTGTGCCAGCGTTAATACCGGTTTTTACCCCAATTGTGGTCGGATTTATTTTAGGGCCAGTGGCTTTGGGCGGAGTCTTGGTCGGCTCAATCATCACCGGCTTGTTTGTGGCGATTTCGATGACTTCCGGCGGGGCGGCTTGGGACAATGCCAAAAAATATATTGAAGAAGGAAACTTAGGCGGTAAAGGCTCGTCCGCCCATCAAGCGGCAGTCACCGGCGACACGGTTGGCGATCCTTACAAAGATACGGCTGGGCCGGCGATTAATCCGATGATTAAAATCTTAAATATAGTGGCGTTGTTGATCGTCAAGTTTTTGAAGTAGTATCAATAATAGCCTCGGGTCGTGTCATCGCTTCCAGCCGCCCTAGCCAACCTATTCGCTTGCTTCTGTTTTGCCTTCGCGCCTGGCTCGGCAAAACGAATGCAAACTCAACCGGCATTTCGCTCAGGCACATCCCCTCGGCTTTTGGATATTCGACTCGCCTGAGTAAAGTTTTGACTTTTGCGTTTTAACTTTTAAGTTATTATCATGACTACCAATGGCCTTAAGGCAAAAATTATTGAAAAGAAGGGGAAAAGGGTTAAGATTGAAGTTGAAGGCCAGCCGCTGGAAGTGCCGGCCGATTTCCTGCCGGCGGAAATTAAAGAAGGACAAGAATTGAAATTATTCTTTTTAAGTTCCGAACAAGCCTCGATTCAAGAAAAGAAATTAGCCAAATTCATCTTAGAAGAGATTCTTAACGGCAAGTAGGGAAAATGAGCGAAAAAAAGAGGGGTTTTTTAGAAGAAAAAATAAAGAAACTATTCAAAAATAAGATAGCCAGAAGAACAGCTTTAATTAGTCTTTTAGCGATTGTCATCCTGGCAATCATAATTTTTGTCTATAATTTTGCTTACTCCCAAAAAATATTTCCCCATACCTACATTGGTGGGATTAATTTGGGTGGGAAGACCAAGGCGCAGGCCTTAGAAATTCTCAAAAATAAATCAGAAAATTCAGCGGAAAATAAAATCGAACTTAAATACCTCGATCATTCCTGGGAGATTAAAACCCAAGATATTGATCTTTTGTATGACGACCAGACTTCAGCCGAGATGGCTTGGAGAGTTGGCCGTTCTGGCAGGTTCGGCGGAATTATCATCCAACAATTAAAATCAGTGTTTTTGGGTAACCGAGGGTTGGCAGAATTTAGC
>Ga0315294_10002321_pt1 | contig 20808 bp, 17 predicted proteins | sample YL17G13_40_MG_FD_203626 | JGI IMG/M metagenome (GOLD analysis project Ga0315294, IMG submission 203626) | Sediment microbial communities from Yellowstone Lake, YNP, Wyoming, USA - YL17G13_40 | ecosystem: Environmental > Aquatic > Freshwater > Lake > Sediment | place: USA: Wyoming | collected...
CTAGTCCCTAGCACCCACCCCGAGCCCCCAACACCGAGAATCGCGCACCTGCCACCTACCGTTTTCCGTCTTCCCAATTCATAATTCAGCATTCAGAATTCACCATTCTCCCCAGCCCCCAGCCCCTGTTCTATGCTCTTCCTTCACTAGTCACTCGTCACTGGTCACTGTTCTCTGGGTTGGAGCGTTGCCTGCTGAGGCGGTCAGGTGTACGTTAATCGGTGGGCCGGGAGGTCAGAGCGGGAATTCCGGGTTAGGACGACCGTGTCGGGGCCGTGAGGAATGGCAGTCGTTAACATCAATCCGATGAAGCTGCCGCCGAGGCCGTGGGTCGAGGGAAATGTCCTCGATTATCATACTGTCAGCAGCACACCAACTGGGGATCCTTATTACCGCTTTGATACAAAGCGCACGGAGCTTGGCGAACTACACTTCCGGTTGAAGTACCGCGCGGGAGGAAGTGCGGTTGTCAGCGACATAGTCGATACCGCTGAGCAGTTCGTCGTAGGGTGGAAGCCCCCGATTGACTGTGTCGTGCCGGCCCCGCCTTCGCTCAGTCGGAAGACGCAGCCGGCTGTCGAAGTCGCGCGGGAGCTGGCAGCCCGCCTCCGGCTTCCCGTGTTCGGAGGCGCAGTCGTCAAGGTGAAGACAACTCCACAGATGAAAAACATTGACGACTGGTCGGAGCGGCAAGGGGTGCTCGCGGAAGCCGTCCAAGCGGGACAGGACGACGTGAGAGGCAAGTCCATCCTCCTGTTCGACGACTTGATTGAGTCAGGGTCGACGCTCCAGCGTGCCGCCGAGGTGCTGCTTAAGGATGGCGGCGCTCGAGCTATCTATGCGCTCGCTTTAACACGCACCAGATGACATCAATGAGGAGCATGACGAAAGTATTCATCGCTGGATCGCGGCGTCTCTCGCGACTGAACAACGACGTGAGACGCCGAATCGACAACATCGTCGATAAAGGGCTCACGGTCATGGTGGGCGATGCAAACGGTGTTGATAAAGCTGTGCAGCGATATCTCAACAGCAGGCACTACAGTAATGTGTTGGTATTTTGCATGGAAGGGGGCTGCCGAAATAACCTCGGGGGTTGGCCGACGCGGAAGGTTGCAGCCGCTGACCCCGCGCGGCGTGACTTTGCGTACTACTCCACCAAGGATCGGGCGATGGTGGAGGCGGCGGATTACGGGCTGATGCTATGGGACGGCAAAAGTCGCGGGACTCTCAGGAGCATTGTCGATCTAGTTCGGCAGAAGAAACCGGTGGTCGTGTACATCGTACCTGCCGGGTCCTTTTGCACCTTGCGCCAGTCGGGTGAACTGGCTGAGATGCTAAGTCGTGTTGATCCCGTGGCGCTGCAAGGAATCGACCGCGAATTACAATCCTTCGCGATGGTCGCCGGGTCGAGTCACAAAGGCGGCAACGTGCCCTTGTTCTAGAGATCATGAGTGGAGCTGGAGCGGAGCAACTAGCGCATCCGACTCGCGTTTCCTAGAGCGGGCCACGGTCAGCGCCTTTCCTGACAGGGGGTTTTTGTCCATGGGAAAGGCCCGCGGTCAATCACGGGGCAATTGACCGTGGCTACCGACTCACTGGAGCGCTTCACGCTGCAGAATGTAGCTCACTGTGATATAGTATATGCGCCATTTGTTCCATACGGTGGGTTCTAATGCGCGTACACTATAACAGCCCGACACAGCCTGGCGGTATCTCACGCAAGAACAGAGAGCTGCTTACGACTCTTGCTCGATCAACTCGGGGGCCATTTACTGTCGAGGAGGGCAAGGACCTTCTCAGGCTCCCTGATCGGCGGACCCGGCGGTTCCTTGCCTACCTCGTTGCGAGAGGGTGGCTCGCTCGCGTTCGTCCTGGCGTTTACGTAGTCAGTCCGATGGACATAACAAGGCCAAACGAATGGCGCGAGGACCCTTGGATCGTGGCCACTAAGACGTTCGCGCCGTGCTACATCGGAGGCTGGAGTGCGTGCGAACATTGGGGATTAACCGAGCAGATTTTTCGGGAAATTGTCGTGTTCACGACTTGCCACATGCGAAATCGTGTGCTGAGTATTCAGGAAACAACTTTCCGAATCAGGCGAATCTCTCCGGCAAAGCTATTCGGAACAAGAGTCGTTTGGAGAAAGCAGATTCGCGTAAATGTCTCTGATCCCTCCCGGACACTGGCAGATATTCTCGACGATCCTTCGCTTGGGGGTGGGATGAAACATGTTGCCGGCGCGGTAGCAGCTTACTTTGGCGGCGATTCGCGGGACGACAATGCACTCATGCAGTACATCGACAAGCTCGGTAACCGGAGCATTCATAAGCGGCTCGGCTACCTAATTGAGGTTCTTTCCTTGAATGCCACATCGATTGTTGATTACTGTAAGAGTAAAATGAGTTCTGGCATTACGTTTCTCGATCCGAGCACCGGGAAGAGGGGCCGCATTCTCCGGCGATGGAATCTCCTACTAAACGTTGATATCCGACGAGGCGAGTTCAGCGCTTGATAAGTCATCGTGACATTACCGGCCGTGTTGCAGAATGGGGCCTCCGGGAAGACATCATCGAGAAGGATTATGTTTTGGGGTGGCTTCTCGCAGGTATTTCGGAACATCCTCGTCTCAGAGAAACATGGGTTTTCAAGGGTGGCACCTGCCTTAAAAAATGCTACTTCGAAACCTATCGCTTTTCAGAGGATCTGGACTTCACGGTAATCAACGGCGGACCTGAGGCCCCTGAAGATTTATTGGCAATTTTCCAAGAAGTGGGCAATTGGGTTTATCAGGAGAGTGGCATCGAATTTCCGACAGCCTTAATGCGTTTTGATTCGTATTTGAATCCTCGCGGTAGACAGTCTATTCAAGGAAGAATCTCTTATCGGGGGCCGATAGAGAGAAGAGGAGACCTGCCCAGGGTCAAACTCGATGTAACCTCTGACGAGGTACTTGTGCGCGCGCCTGTTCGACAGCCGATCGGAAATTCCTATCCTGATGTCTTCCCAGGGGATGGACATGTACTGGCCTACGACGAAGTGGAAGTTTTTGCTGAGAAGGTGAGGGCCCTGGCTGAACGCTTGCGGCCACGTGATCTTTACGATGTCGTGAATCTGTTCTGGCGCCCTTCGAAGCCCGATCCACACGATCTCCAACAGGCACTTCAGGAAAAGTGCAGGTTCAAAGGTATCGAAGTTCCGACTATGGAAGCGATGGATTCCGCCCCTGGGCGCGGCGAACTCGAGGCCGAGTGGGCCAACATGTTGGCTCACCAAATTGCTGACTTGCCCCCATTAGATCACTTCTGGCAAGAGCTGCCGGCAGTCTTTGCTTGGCTGGCTGGAGAGGAAGTTTCTGAAGAGCTTCCTCTATCCCCCGTAGACCCTCGGGAGCAGGTGGACTGGGTGACGCCTCCTAGAATCGCCATGTGGGGTGTCGGGGTTCCACTTGAAAGAATTCGTTTTGCCGGTACCAACCGGCTTTGCGTCGAGCTGGCCTACCAGGGAGGCACGCGCGTCATAGAGCCATACTCACTCCGAAGGACACAGGACGGCAACTTGGTGTTGCACGCGATTCGTGTTGACACGCGAGAGCACCGCTCTTATCGAGTGGACAGGATTCAAAGCGTGCGAGTGACAAATCGACCATTCGAACCGACATACGAAGTGGAATTCTCGTCCACCGGTCCAATCTCAGCTCCTTTAGCGGTTTCAGGTGTGCGCTCTCCTTCCCACCGCTACCGCACAACGCGCCGTTCAAGCGGGACGATTTACGTTGTTGAGTGCTTGATGTGCGGCAAGAAATTCCACAGGACGAGTTCCGGCACTAGCCTACGACCGCACAAGGGCAAAGGGGGGTGGCCGTGCTCTGGCCGACGCGGATACATAGTGGACACCCGTTATTCTTGATCGAGCCCTTGCGCCCTCGTGGCTAGCGAGTAGCGCGGACCTGCTTTGTCGGTCTGCGGCTTCTTCCCTCCGAGGCGGGTCCCGCTCTGCGGGATCGGTCGGCAGTCCCGCCAAGCGGGATGCCGCCGCAATCGTGAAACTTTTTAGTGGAAGCGGCACGCGGTCAATCTTCAGCGGGTAGCCATCGCGGTCAGCGCCTTCCTGAGCGTGGGTTTTTGTCGATGGGAAAAGCCCACGGTCAATCCGTCAGCTGACGGATTGACCGTGGCTACCCGGTACCGTATGACGAGAGAATGTTATCATACCTAGTTGGGGTTGACTGTAGGACGAGGGCGGGGCAGGGCGCCTCTCGAGCGCTTAGGAAGGGGCATGAAGCCATGACCGGAATTCAGTTCGTAACCGACGTTAAAGGGCGCAAGGTCGCCGTCCAGATTGACCTGAGAAAGCACGGGGCGCTCTGGGAGGATTTTTGGGATGTCCTGGTATCCGAGTCGCGCCGCAAGGAAAAGGGCATTCCCTACGAGGAATACCGGGCCAGCCGATTGAAGGGCCATCATCAGCGTGGCTAGATACTCTCTCGAAATAAAGCCATCTGCCGGGAAGGAACTGGATGCGCTCGATGATGCGCTGTTTTCCCGGATAGACCGCAAGATTATGGCACTTGCCGAGAACCCCCGTCCGCCAGGCTGCAAGAAGCTCAAAGGGTACAGAGACCAGTGGCGCATCCGGGTGGGCGATTACCGCGTCGTGTACACCATCGACGACCAAAAGCTTCTGGTGGAGGTGACGCGAATCCGCCACCGCAGGGACGTCTACGAGCAATGAAGCCTCGCCGATTTTAGCCTCCTCCAGAAATCGCAGAGCTACCACTCTCGGCCAGCCGCACGTGTGCGAGACCTGGGGCGGCCGCGTCGAGACGCGCAGACCTGAATAGGTCTGCGGCTTCTTCCCTCCTAAATGCGGTGACGAGGGACGAGTGCCCGCCCCGGTTCCCCTGAATGGATGCGGGCCGGGGACAAGTGACGAGCAAAGCGAGGGCGGTGCGGCATGCTGGAGCCCGCTACAGCTTCGCGAGCCGCCGTCCCCAAGCAATCAAGACGGCGACGACCGCAGACCTGAGAAGGTCTGCGCCAGCCGGCGCTTCTGGGACCACAACTCCCTCAAAGAGCCGCAGACGTAAAGAACACGTCTGCGCTACCTTGCTGCCGCGGCGGGGAAAATCAGAGATTTGAGAGGGCAGATTTCAGAAGGCTAATTCATCTTGACGCGCTGGGCAAATTTCATCCGATCCTGCTTGCCTCGGCATCTCATGTCAAAATTACATCGCGTCGTGATATACACGATCGTGGCAACATTTCAAAGCACCCACGCCTCACGCCTCTGGCCGGTGGCGGCGCGGGCGCTTGTTGGCCTCCAGGATTTTCTTGCGTAGCCGAATGGACTGTGGCGTGACCTCCACGAACTCATCCTCCGCGATGAACTCGATGGCCTGCTCCAGGCTGAGCGGTCGCGGAGGGATGAGCCGAATCGCCTCGTCAGCCACGGAGGCGCGCATGTTGGTCTGCTTTTTCTCCTTCACCGCGTTCACGTCCATGTCGTCCCAGCGCGCGTTCTCGCCGACCACCATGCCTTCGTAGACTTCCACGCCCGGGCCCACAAACAGCTCGCCGCGCTCCTGCAGGTTATAGAGCGCGTATCCCGTCGTCCTGCCGGCGCGGTCGGCGATCAACGAACCTGTCAGCCGTCGCGGAATGTCTCCCTGCCAGTCGCTGTAGCCGTCGAAGAGTATATTCATCACGGCCGTGCCGCGCGTGTCTTTCAGGATTTCGCTGCGCAGCCCGATCAACCCCCGCGAGGGAATCACGAACTCCAGGCGCACGCGCCCCCCGGGCCTACCGTGCCCCACCATCTTGGTGTTGATGCCCTTGCGGTTGCCGATTTTCTGCATCAGCACGCCCACGAACGCCGCGGGGCAATCGATGCTGAGCTGCTCGATCGGTTCCTGGATTTTTCCGTTAACTTCGTGCGTCACGGTTTCCGGCTTGCCCACCGCCAGCGCGTACCCCTCGCGCCGCATGGTCTCAATCAGGATGGCCAGATGCAGTTCGCCGCGGCCCAGCACTTTGAACGAGTCGGTGGTCTCCGCCTCTTCCACCCGCAGGGCGACGTTCGTCAACAGCTCCTTCTCCAGCCGCTCCCGTATATGTCGCGATGTGACATAAGTCCCTTCGCGGCCGGAGAAGGGTGAGGTATTCACGGTGAACACCATGGAGATGGTGGGCTCGTCGACGGGCACGTGCACCAACGCGCGCGGTGTTTCAATATTTGTAACCGTCTCACCGATGGTAATACCTTCGACTCCGGCGATCGCCACGATCTCGCCCGCTGCGGCGCGGTCAATATCGAGCCGCTCCAGGCCGGCGAAGCCGTAAAGCTTGGTGATGCGCGTCTTCTGGTTCGTGCCGTCCAGCTTGACAATGGCCACCTCGTCGCCACGATGGAGGGCGCCCGAAAAGATTCGACCGATGGCCAGGCGTCCGTGGTATTCGCTGTAATCCAGGTTGGCCACCAGCAACTGCAGCACCTCGGCCGGGTCGCCGGCGGGAGCAGGAATATGCTTCAGGATCGCCTCGAACAGCGGTTTCAGGCTGTCCGACGGCTCGTCGAGCCGGGTCATGGCCACGCCACGGCGCGCGTTGGCGTAAAGGATGGGAAAATCCAGCTGCTCTTCCGTGGCATCGAGCTCGATGAAGAGGTCGTAGATCTCGTTCACCACTTCCTGCGGGCGCGCGTCCGGACGATCGATCTTGTTCACCACCACTATGGGGGGCAGTTTGGCCTCCAGCGCCTTGCGCAGCACGTAGCGCGTCTGCGGCAGCGGCCCCTCACTCGCGTCCACCAGCAGCAGCACGCCATCCACCAACTTCAGGGCGCGCTCCACCTCACCGCCGAAATCGCTGTGGCCGGGAGTATCCACGATGTTGATCTTCACGCCGTGGTAAAAGATCGCGGTGTTCTTGGCCAGGATGGTGATGCCACGCTCGCGCTCCAGTTCGTTCGAGTCCATCACGCGCTCCACCACTTCCTGGTTCGCTTTGAAAATGCCGCTCTGCCAGAGCATGCCATCCACCAGCGTGGTCTTCCCGTGATCGACGTGCGCGATGATGGCGATGTTGCGAATTGATTCAGTCATGAGTTCTCATTTCGGATTCTGGTTTGCAGACGCGCCGCGCCACGCCGCCGCCCCCGTGGAATGCCGCAAATGTTCTCGACCATGTCATTCTGAGGAGCCGCAGGCGACGAAGAACCCTCAAACTTGACGGCGGAAACGCTGTGGCGAGTCCAACCCTTCATGATAAGCCATGATGCCGAAATTGCAAACCTCGCGTTTGTCAGAAGCGAGTAGCGCACACCTGTTCTTGAGGTCTGCGGCTTCTTCCCTCCGAGGCGGGTCCCGCTCTGCGGGATCGGTCGGCAGTCCCGCCAAGCGGGATGCCGCCGCAATCGTGAAATCCCGATCAGATCGGGACGGCACGCGGTCAATCTGCAGCCCTGCCTGCGGCCTGCCTGCGGTAGGCGGGCAGGCAGGCCGCATCGGCTCGCGGGTTCGTTTGCATCCACCCCTCTTCAGTGACAAGTGACGAGCAAAGCGAGGGCGGCTTGTGCCTACTCACGGACGCCCTTCTGGGACAACAACCGGCGGTCATCCCGATACACAGCATCGGGACAGGCAGACCGCCGCTACAAGATCTGCACTTCGCCAGCCTGGGCTGCCGCGGCGGGGAAAATCAGAGATTTGAGAGGGCAGATTTCAGAAGGCTAGTTCATCTTGACGCGTTTGGCGTCCTTGGCGCCGGGGATCTGGAACGTGGAAGGGGGAAGCTGCCGGTTCACTCTCACGGCGGTATAGCGGGCCACAAAGTAGTCGCCGCCGGGCTGGAAGAACTTCTGCTGGACCGGAAGCCAGGATTCCTCGCTGACCCACAGATGAATCTTTGTGAGTTGGGCTGCGGTGCTTTCGGAGCGCGGGGTCAGTTCCAGCACCGCCGTGGTATCTCCGTCCAGCTCCTCTTCCGTTAGGAACTTGAAATCGTAATCTTTCCGCAGTTTGTCGCTCTCGGTCCCGAAGCCGAGCAAGAAGAACTGTTCCACAAGCCCGCTCTGTTCTTCCAGGTTGTACTCCTGGATTTGGTTGATCTTGGGCAGGAAGATTTCCGCCTTGTTCTTCTTGAACAAGACAGTCTTGGCCTCGGGTTTCGTGATGTCAATCAGGATCTCCTTCTTGCTCTTGTGGTAGAAGATCCGGCCCGTTTCCGTGGACTTATCATCCACGAGGACGGTGACCTTGGTGTACTCGAGGTCGGCGGAAACGGTCTTCAGGTTCTTGGCGGAGTCGTTCATCCGCGAGAGGATTTCCGACAAGGGGGGCGGAAGTTTGCCCTTGCGGGGGCTGGCGGCAGCGTCGCGGGATGGGATGCCGGCCGCGAGCAACGCCAACGCCAAGGCGACAGCAGTCAGGAGTGAGCGAGGTGCTTGGTTCACGTGGGCCTATTTCCCAGGCCGGTCTTGTGGGCCTGTGCGTGCCGCCCCCCGATATAAGGGGCCAGCGGTTCATTGCAGGACGACGACCACCGTATAGCCCAGGATTACATTGTTCCGGTCGCGGTACGGGTCAATCGACTTGATCGTGAAGGGCTTTGGCACGCGCAGGCGGATAATCTCGCGAATGGCGTCCTCGGGTTTCTGCGGCGCCAGCGACTCGACTAACCGTGCATCCACCAGGTAGCTCCAGCCGTCCTTGCCATGACCAACCTCCACGACGCCCTGTTTGTGCCGAAGGTCGGTTAGCTGGAGCGCCGGACGGTCCTCGAACCAGGATCGCGGGCTCAGGAAAATGAAGGCCAGAATGGCCAGCACGATCAGATCGTATTGCCAGGTGCCGCGCTCGTAAACCCAGAAGACCGAACGGACCAGAGCCAACTTGATTTTTCCCCACGCGCGGCGGAGGGGTCTGGCTCCCGCGGGTGCTTCTGATTGCGGAATGGTCCGGTCTCGCGGTTCGGTGCTTTCGGCCATCGTCTTACGTCTGGAGAAAATAGCGGGAAACGCGGCAAGAATCAATCAGAAACAATGCGGCCGTCCCGCATGCGCACCACGCGGTCCGCCACCGCCGCGGCTTCGGGGTTGTGCGTAATCATCAGGATGGTCTGGCGGAAGGAGCGGTTCAGGGCCCGGATCATGTTCAGGACGACCTGGGAATTCTCGGTGTCCAGGTTTCCCGTGGGCTCGTCCGCCAGCAAGATCTTGGGCTCGCAGATGACGGCGCGGGCGATGGCCACTCGCTGTTGCTCGCCGCCCGACAGCGCATAAGGCTTGTACTCCAACTTCTCGCGGATTCCCAGCATGTCCACGACCGCATCAAAGCGGTGAGGATTGTATCCGTTGCCTTGAATGTGCTGCGCAATGTTGATGTTCTGGCGAGCCGTCAAGGTGGGCAGCAGGTTGAAACGCTGAAAGACGAAGCCGATCTTGTGGCGGCGAAAGCGCGTGCGGTCGGAGTCCGTCATGGTGGAGAAGTCGTTTCCATCCACGAACACGCTGCCTGAGGTCGGGCTGGTCAGGCCACCCAGGACGTGCAACAAGGTGGACTTGCCGCAACCTGACGGTCCGACTACGGCGAGGAATTCGCCCTCTTGGGCCACCAGGTCTACCCCGCGCAGCGCGGGCACCTCCACTTTGCCCACGCGAAAAATCTTCTTCAGATCTTGAGTGGCAATAATCGGTTCCATGAAAACAGCCTTCAGCTATCAGCCGTCAGCTTTCCGTTGCTGCTTCTGGCTTCTGACTCCGCCGTTTATTCATACGCCAAAGCATCGACCGGGTCAAGCTGGGCGGCGCGTAACGCCGGATAGAACGCGCCAATCAGGCTGCCCACGATCGCCAGCAGCCCTGCCCAAAGCGCCCACTCAAGCGTGAGATCTACCGACAGCGTGGGGAAGGCCGCCAGGATGACCTTGCGTCCAATCACCGTAACGCCGTAGCCGGCCACGATTCCCACCACGGACAGAAGGCTGGCCTCCCGCAGGATAGCCTCAATGATATATGTTTTTGAGGCCCCCAACGACTTCAAAATCCCTATCTCGCGGGTGCGCTCGGTGATGGTGGTGTACATGGAAAGGAAAATCACCAGAAACCCTATGCCTACTGCCACGGCGATCATGACGGTGATGAAGGCGTTCAAGGCCGGCATATTGTTCGAGGTCATCAAGGACATATATTCCTTGACGGAGAGAACCTGGTACCTCGGCAGCAGGCGGTGGATGGAGTTGACTACCTGTTCCGTATAACCCGGATCGGAGCAGCGCACAAAGAAGATGGAAGCCTTGTCGTAGGCCCCCGAGAGATCCTGGGCGGTCTTCATCTGTATAAATAGACGTGCGCCCTTGCCGTGCTCTACGATTCCCGCGACGTGGAAGTCGTGATTGAGGAAGTTCAGCGTTTGCCCGACCCTTACGTGGTTGGCCTTGGCGTACCAGTCGTCCACCAGGATGTCGTAAGGGTTGGTGAGGGGCCCTCCCGCGTGGTAGACAAACCCTCCGCTCACCCGGTCGAAGCTCGCCAGGTCAATGCCGTAGATGATGTTCAGGCCGCCGGTGGAATTGAACTGGAACAGGGCCGGCGCCACGGCGAGGACGCGAGGAATCTCCGCCAACCGGTCTCCGATTTTGACAGGCATGGGAGCCTGCGTGAGGCCGAAGAAGAACGACGCCCCGGGGGGCTGCACCAGGATATCGGCGCCCACGCCTTCCACGCGCCGGGCGGAGTCGTGCAGCAGGCCCGTGGTCAGCCCTACGACCAACATCACCATGCCGACTTCGATGGCCACGGCCAGGATGCTGACGCCCGTGCGGACGGGCCGGTGCAGAATGTTGGCCATCACCATCCTATTGACCACGGGGAACCTCCGGCCCGCGCGCCGCACCCAGCTCCACCAGCTCGGCGCCCTCGGGCTTCTGCAATTCAAACTTCTCCCGGGCAATGGGTTGGTTGAAGGTTGCTTTCACCATGGTGATGGCTAAACGGTAGTCCTCGATGGGGCGGTCAATCTCGATGCGCGAGGGGTAACGCACCGCCTGGAAGTCCTGGTAGCCGGAATAATGGACATCTTCGAGGTAGGCACCCTGCGGCCCATAGATTTGCAGCCGGGCCACCTCCAGCGAGGAACGGTCGAACCACACCTTGCGCCTCAGCGCCAGCTCCCCGTCTTCGCGAGGTTCCAGGACCATCACCACATAATAGCGCTGCCAGCCGTCTTGCGCCTCCTCCAGCACGTACTTGTCACGGCTGGAGTCCATACTCGGCACCAGCAGGGCTTCCAGGATATGCTGGGGGCGCAGATTCTCCAAGGAGTTCTTGGCCGGCCGGCGAAACTCGGTTTTCCCCACGATGAATTTCTGCTTGGGGGGGATGTAGAGCCGAAACTCCTGGCCGTCCGAGACCATATCGAAGATGTTGGTTCTCACCACCGGTGCTTGGCCGATCATGCGAATCAGCGCAGGCTTTTCCAGGAGGATGAACCCCCGGACGTCGCGATATTCCTTGATGACGCCGGAATAGACCGAGCCTGCCGTAGGCTCCAGGTCGACCGTGGCCACGAGCGTGCGGATGGCCTCGCTCTGCGCGTTGACCTTCGCGATGAGGTCGGCAACCGAGGCTTCGCGCGCGGGAGCAGGAATCTGCGAGGGAGGAACCCGCGTCGTCCGTCGGACCGCGCAACCTGGGACTGCCAGGAGGGCCACAACCAAGGCTAGGCCGCCCCACACCGGTTTCCGTCGCACAAAAAGGCTCGTTCGCAAGTCCTTAGTCCTCCAATCTAACAAACGGCCGGCAATGTGTCAATCTAGCCTCGGCCCATTTGCCCAACCGCTTGAAATCAAAGGTCTTGAAGCCGCGGTAAACCCTTTAGCCATTGTGTCTCACCCGCCTCTGGGATAGGATGCTCCGCGATTGCCATCCGCCATGAATCACCTTCACCCCAGTAACCCTTCTTCATCCTCCGGGACTGCGCTTGCTCCTGTAAGTTCTTGAAAGCAAAGGGAAGCGCAGCGCTCCGTCGGCGCCTCCTACCACCCTGGGAGCAAACCAACTACCAAAACCACCTGGGCTGATTTCAGTTTCCAGGTGAGCGTCGGGAGCCGTCTCAGACCTCATCTTGGGTCGCCACTAGGACTTGCGCGCGCCCGGGGCTAGGTGCTCGGGTAGTCGCAGGCTGCCAATGAGTTCCGAGAGGTGCAAATGCCTCCGCTGGCAGTAGTCGCGGATTCCCTGGGCAACGCGGAGCGAGGTTCCAGGGTCGTAGAAGTTTGCTGTGCCCACCTGCACGGCTTGTGCGCCGACGATGAGATACTCCAGGGCATCCTCCGGCGTCGCGATCCCGCCGATGCCGATGAGGGGAATCTTCACGGCGCGATAGGTCTGGTAGACCATGCGCAAAGCCACAGGTTTGATGGCGGGTCCCGAGAGCCCCCCGGTGGCATTCGAGAGGCGCGGGGTACGCGTCTGGATGTCGACGGCCATCCCCACGAAGGTGTTGACAAGCGACAGCGCGTCGGCGCCCGCCGCCTCGGCCGCCCGGGCAGTTACCGTAATATCGGTGACGTTCGGGGAGAGCTTCACGATGACCGGGAAACGCGCCACTTTCTTCGCGGCCGCCACCACCTCCTCGGTCAATTTCGGGTCGTTGCCATAGACCATTCCGCCCGCCCGAGTGTTAGGGCAGGAAATGTTCAGTTCGTAGGCGTCGATGCCGTCGCCGACATTGAGGATCTCAAGGCAGCGGACATAATCCGCCGTGGAATAGCCGAAGACGTTGACAATGCAACGCGCCTTCAAGGTGCGAAGAAAGGGCAGCTTCTCCTTCAGGAATCTCTTGGCGCCGATGTTCTGCAATCCGATGGCATTCAGCATCCCGGACTCGGTCTCGTAGATGCGGGGAGAGGGATTGCCTGGCATGGGGTCGGCGGAGATGCCCTTCACCACGATGCCGCCTAATTGGTTCAAGTCAATCAGCTGAGCGAATTCCTGCCCGTAGCCGAAGGTGCCGCTGGCGGTGAGCACCGGGTTCTGGAAATGCACTCCGGCGATGGTCGTGTCGATGCGCGGGACGAAGGCAGGCGTCTGTCCTGCCTCGCCCGGTGCTCTTGGCGCGTGGCCTCGGCCTTTGCGACCTTGCACCTTCGACATTTGATTTCTCTTCAACTCTCGAGGATCTGCTCTCTTTCCCAAACCACCTTTTCCGCCCAGAACACCGGCCCTTCGGTGCAGACGCGTTCGTAGGCTCCGTGGCCTTCTCCCCGCACCCGGATTGAGCAACCCAGACAGACACCCAGACCGCAACCCATGCGGTTTTCCAAAGACACCAGGCAGCGGTGGCCGTATGACTTCGCGATTTCCACCATAGCCTCTAGCATCGCCCAAGGCCCGCACGCCAGCAGCAGAAAGTTCTTTTTCCGGTGACGCGCCAGGTGCGCTTCGAGGGGCCGAGTGACGAAGCCGTGATGGCCCACCGAACCGTCCTCGGTAGCCAGCAAGGTTTCACGCACCAAAGGCTTGAATTCTCTGAATCCCACCAAGTCCGCTTTCGTACCGCCTCCGAAGAATAGCCGCTGGTGAAAACCCGCTGCGGCGAGTTGCTTGGCCGGAAGCAGGAGTGCCGCGATGCCGATGCCGCCGGCCACCAGCAGGATCTCGTCAGCCTCCCGCGCCTGGGGCAGGTAATCCTCTTCGAAAAATCCATGGCCCAGCGGCCCCAGCAACCCGACTTGGTCTCCGGGCTGGAGGTCGGCCATCAGCCGCGTCCCTCGCCCTACGGCCTTGTAGAGAAGCTGGATGATTTCGGGCGACCCCTTGGCCCGACTCCTCCTCCTGGGTCGTGCAGCAGGCTTGGTGTCGTAAATGCTCATCGGCCGGCGCAGCAACACGTCCGAGCGGCCGAGAAGCCGCAGCATGGCGAATTGACCCGGGCGGGTGGCCCGCGCTTGACGCGGAGAGTGCAGGCTCAAAAGGAAATGGCCGCCGCTGAGAGGTTGGTTTTCGGTGACGGCCACGATGTCGTCGTACATCTCAAGTATGTTAGCAGAAGCGCGCCAGCCGTTGTAGGGGCGATTCACGTATCGCCGCTACTGTGTTGCCAGCCGGATGGTCAGCACTTGGTGCGGCTTGATGCTGAAGCGCACGCTGTGGGCCTCGATCTCCAAAGCCTTGCCAGGAACCTCAACTGCGTTCGCTTCCTTGGCCGAGGCGATAGTGAGCAGAGGAAACGTCAGCTTGCCCTCGGCGGCCTTGCCGGCAATCTCAAGAACCCTGACGACCAATCCCTCGCCGTCCTCCGCGCCTTTCAGGGCGGCAACCACCACGTTGTCGGGCGCAACCTCAACCAGGCTGGCTTCGCCTGCTGGAAGCGCCCCGGGCTGAGCCGCCGACTCCAACTTCTTATCGCTTGGGCGAAGCTGAGAGACTTCCAGCGAGGCGCGGGCCTCCCGCGCGAACCGCGTTGCCTGCTGTGGATCGAACTGAGCCCCGCTGGAAATCGCGTAGCGGAAAACGAAGTCGCCGGACTGACCCGGCGGCGTGTTCGTGAACCAGTAATTGTTCAGCACGTAGGAGAACACGGCAGAAGAGGCTTTGGTGAACTTGGCGGGCCAGCGGCCGCGGTTGATGTCGCCCAGCGAAACCAGCGGTGCGTCCACCACCGCCAGCGTGACGGCGCCTGAGCCATCCTCGACGTTCACCCAGTTCTGGGGAGCAAACCATTCGCTCGCTCCGCCCACGAGCAGGTCTTTCTCCGGATCAACCCAGCCGTTGGCGATGTCGAAGCGGAACGTGCCGTTCGCCATGGCCCAGGGAAAGGCGAAGTACGCAGCTTCCTTGGCGTAGGCTAGATCCTTGCGGATGTGGTTGCGGATCTCAATGCGCTTCTCATCGTCGGGCAACAGAATCTCCGTTTCAATCACCGGCGTGTTGAGCGCGCTTGCTGCCAGCCGCACCACATGCCCCCACGGCGTTTTCTCCACCGATACAATCTGGCCGGCTTCCGGATGGTGGATGTTGAGCTCGGCGAAGGGTAAATGGCGCGCCACACGCGTGAGCTGGGTAGCCTCGGCCTCCTCGCCGCGCCCCTTCTCGCTGCCGCCGCCTGTGACGTACAGGTACTCGTTCAACAAGTACGGGCTGGCGCTATCCACCAGCTCGCGTCCCAGCTCCTTGTCGTAGAGGCTCTTGATGGCGCCGCGCGTCGGGTCGAGCGTGATTCGGTAGAACTTGTTCTGAAAGACGTTGCTTTCCGGCTCCGAACGCGCCGACAGCACGGTCGGACCGCGCCCCAGGCGATAGACCTTGTAGCCCAGGGAGGGAACATCCTGTGCCCAGAAGCGAATAGTCTGATACCCCTCGTGTTCCTCGACCACTTCATAAGGGACTGGCCTATTTGAAGCGACGTCCGTAAGGGTGGTACCAGTATCCACTTGGAACCGCACCAGCCCGCTGCGTTTCCAGCTCGAAGGATTGAACGCAATCAGGTTTTCACCCTGCGTGTCGATCCGGTCCGCAAGCTGGCTTAGGCCGCGGCGCAGAAGCTCGTCGATCTCCCTTTCCGCCCGCCAGGTCCGGCTTGCCTTTACCTCCATTTGCGCTGTCGCCTCGTCGTGCTCTGGCTGCAGAGGCCCGCGATAGGAAGTGATCGTATGCTCGCCGTGGAGCATAAGGTTCCGCCAGATATCGCGGCTGAGGTCCAGAGGGAAGCGCAGTGCCGCAGTGAAGCTGGCGGTGAGTGCGGCGAGGGCATCGGCAGCCAGCGCCCGCGTCTGACCTGTCCGGTAACGCGCTGTGGCAGCGGCGGCAGTTCCCACGCCGTCTTCCCAATAGGCCCCGCTGTCGCCCCGGATGACGGGCAGGCGGGCAGCGTAGCGTTCTTCGACATAGCGGAAATAGTCGGCAAACCGGCTGGGGATGATCTGGGGATAGGCGTACTGCGCGTTCCAGCGCGTGGCCAGTTCGGCATCCTGGTAGTCGAGTGGCACGTTTTCGACCTCAGTGCCATAAAGGAGCACGGCGTCCGGAAGATAATCGGGGCGTTCAAAGGCTTGAAGGAAAGTAGAGAGACCGCCCGAACCAGCTTCGAGCCCCGGGGGCAAACCGAAAACGGCCCGCAGTTGATGGTAATGGTAGGAGTACCAGGCGAGCACCCGCGCCCCGTCGGGCCCTTCCCACCAGAACGGCGAGCGCAGGTTCCAGCGCCCGTGGGCGAGAAGCGGGCCGCGGTCCTGATTGCCACCTGCGGCAAAGTAGTGGACACCCGCCGCGGCCAGAACAGAAGGCAGCGACCACGAATAAGACGGCACGTCGGTTACATTCGCGAATTCAAAGGGAACGCCGTAACGTGATTCCAGTTCCTTGCTGAAATACATCCCGCGGCATAGTTCCTCCAGCGAAAGGGCCTGGGTCAGGAAGCCGGCGTAGAAGGCATTCACAGCGATTTTGCCGGCTCGGGCGGCGTCGGCAAAGCGGCGGGCCTGCGCGGCTGTGCGCGTCGCCAGCCACTGTTCGACAATCCAGCTTCCGTCCAGGTTGAAACGGTAGTCCGGGTGGGCCTGGAGCACTGGGAAGAGGCCGTCGAGCTGTCGGGCGAGGACTTCCGCCACCTTCGCCTGATAATCGGTGAAACCTATGTCCAGGTGCTCGTTGGGCGCGTAGTAGATCTTCCATTTCCGCCGCGGGGCGAAATCCGCGGAAAACACTGGGCGCAGTCTGCCGGGCTTGAATTCCGCCAGCTCGATGCGGGCGGCTCCGGCGGGCGTGCCATCGGGAACCTGGATCTTGTAGCGGGCCTCACCGAATTCGGAGTTCTTGGGCAGACCGATGCGCGTGGTGTAACTACCCAGAACGATGCGCGCTCTCCCTCCCTGCCAGGAGTCCGGATACCGCACGGTCAGCCAGCATTCTTCGGTGAGTCCTTCGCCGGAGCTACGGAAGAAAATGGTGGGCTCGAAAGCCATGCTGAGCTTTTCGTCGCCGATCGCCACTGGGTCGTGGGAAAGTGAAAGGGAATCGTAATACAGGCCGGAATCACCCGGGCCGCCGGCCGTGATGGGGTTGGTGACCGTCGGGGGATCATCCAGACAGGTGAGGGTCAGGCGATTCTCGCCGACGCTGAAATATCGAGCAGGCAGCGCAATCCGCCGCTGCTCGGAGGCGTGAATGGGATTGAAGACGTCTCCCTGGTCGCCCAACTCGAAACTCAGCTTTGGACTCAGGTAGTAGTTTCCCGTGTGGCCGTTGATTTCGATGCGGAGGATCGGGATGCGCGGCTGCCGGAACAGCAGGCCGAGATTCAGGTAGAACGTGCCGCGCGGCGGCTGGTCAAGATTGAACAGCAGAGTGTACGGGTGTGCCTTACCCCCCATCGCGCCGTTGCCTGAGCCCGGGTGAAACTTGGGCCAGAGCTTTTCACTGTCTGCGCTCCCGGGGCGCACGACGACTGGCTCGCTCACCTGTGGATCCGGCCAGAGGGTGAACTCGTGGTCCGAATAATCTTGTTTACCAAGCTGCCAGAGCACTTTTTCAGCGCCTAGGGCGGACGTGCCCGGGACGAAGACCAAAAGCAAAAGCGGGACGAGACGGGAACGGACGCGCATCAGTCAGACTCCTGTCGGAATTGTGGGTGAAGTTTAACAGAGTGGAGAAGGACGCGGACGGATTTTGTCCAGAGTGAGCAACCTTACATCCTCGGCAGGATTATGCGCTCCAAGCTACGTTGAATTTGTGGCCTCAGGTGCTAGAATCTGAACGGAGTCCGACTCTCAAAGACGTGCAGTCCGGAAGGAAAGAACGGAAACAGGAGGCCTCAGATGGCGATGGAAGGCCGGGGAATTTTCAAATTGGTGGGCACCATCTTTACCTTGGTTGGCCTGATACTGCTCGGGGTTGCCGGTTGGACGGGCAACCGTCAATACACCATCCTGAAGACTTGGCCGTCGGTTGAGGCAGAAGTGGTGAAGAGCGAGGTCATAAGCTATCGGGACAGCGACGGCGACGTGATGTACAAAGCGGCCATCGATTTCCGCTATACGGTGGACGGAAAGGAGTACACCGTACCGTCCAGCTCCAGTTACAGCAGCTCGAGTTATAGCTCGATGCGCAGCAAGGTGAATGCGTACGCGCCAGGGACGCGTCATCCCATACGTTGTAATCCCTCCGATCCCGGTGACATGCGGTTTGATGTGGGCTACAACTTCGGCTTCTTTTTTGTTCCCTTTCTGCTTGGAGTGATGGGCATTGTCTTCACCGCCTTCGGCGTCGGGAGCCTCTACGCAGCGCGCTCCGTGAAACCGCGTCTCTGTCCGTCGTGCGGGCAGCCGGTGGAGAAGGGCCAGAGCTTTTGCCCGGGCTGCTCCGCACCTCTGCCTTCGCAGTAGGCCAGCCGACGCTTCGCGACAAGCCGCTGCCTTGTTCTTCCCCGTGGTGCTCAGCCGGCTGTGCATGCCCGTTCATTCCTCCTTGGATTGAAGAGCACGCCCCAGCGCCGGGTCATGTGCTCCGCTTCCCGTGAATTTTGAACTCGGCGGGCGTTTAAGGCTAGAATTGAACGGGATCAGGGACTGCTCTCATGACGGCTTTGCTCAAAGCGCTGCTCATTCTGGGCCTTGTGGCGCTCAACGCGTTTTTTGTGGCGGCGGAATACGCGCTCCTGACCGTGCGTCGCACCCGCCTGGAGCAGTTGGTCAAGGAAGGCGAATCACGTGCCCGCTCCGTCCTGATGTTGCTTTCCGATGTTGGTCTGCTTTTTTCAGGAATCCAACTTGGCATTACCGTCTCCAGCCTACTCATGGGCACGCTGGGCGAGATGATCATGGCGCGGGCCATCGAAGGGTTGCTGGAGGGCTATCTCCATAAGTACGTCGCGCTCACGGTGGCGCACTCGATCGCCGTCGGGTTCGCCTTCCTGCTGATTACCACCTTGCTGATGGTGCTGGGTGAGATCGTCCCCAAGGCCATGGCTTACGATCGCGCCGAGCAGGCCTCCCTGTTTGTCGCCCGGCCCATGCTTCTCTTCCTGCAGTTGAGCAAGTATCCGGTGCGGGCGCTGGATGCCATGGCGAGCGTTGTGTTGCGGGTTCTTCGTCATCCCCCCGGGGGCAGCCATCCGGCCGTGCATACTCCGGAGGAAGTGAAGCTGATTGTTTCGGGCATTCGCAAGCGCGGCATGCTGGGGGAAGAGCAGGAGGAGATGATCCACAGTGTCTTCGACCTGCACCAGGTCCTGGTGCGGGAGATCATGGTGCCGCGCCCCAAGATCACCTGCCTGCCCCTCACGCCAGACCTCCATTTTCTTCTGGACCGCGTGGTGGAGGAGCGCTACTCGCGGGTTCCCATCTACGCAGGGTCGCCTGACCACATCGTCGGCATCCTCAACACGAAGGACCTCCTCCGCGTGGCCTTTGACCGGCTGCGGCAGAGGACGCCGCTGGACGCGCCGCTGGATCTGCGTTCACTTCTCTACCAGCCGATGATCGTGCCCGAAACGATGTCGCTCGATCGGATGCTCGATGAGGCGCGCGAGAGGCATTCACAGATCGCCCTGGTGGTGGACGAGTTTGGGACATTCGTGGGCCTGGTGACTCTGGAAGATGTCTTGGAGCAGATCGTGGGCGAGATCCAGGATGAATACGACCGCGAGGAAAAGGCCATTCACAAGGTGGGCGAAGGCGTTCTGGTGGTGGATAGTTCTCTCGGTTTGCGGGAGCTGGCGGATGATTACGACATCGCCTTGCCGCGCGGCGCTGACTACGAAACGCTGGCCGGTTTTATGCTCGAGCGGCTGGGTGTGATCCCGCAGGGGGGCGAGAGCTTCGTGTACGAAGGTCGCCGCTATACCGTGTTGGAGATGGAGGGTCGCCGGGTGGCCAAGGTGCGAGTGGAGAGGCTGCCCGGCGCGGCAACGGCCCCACCGAAAATCCCGCCCGCCTGAGGAGCCGGGTCCAGGCGCAATTCCCCCCCCAAGTTTCACCACGGCGCAGTTTCAAGATGCTGGCAAAGGTTTCTAAGGGGTGGGAGCGGTGGCTTCGCCCAGCATCACACCCACCTCCGCGCCGCGGCCGGCGTTCAGCGCCTTGGCGGCAGAGCCTCGGTTGGTGCAGATCTCGACGTATCCCGAACTCCCCACAATAGCGAAAATCTCGGAAGGCTTGCCCATGGAGTAGGCGAGATTCAGTTTCGTAATTTCCTGTTGGCCCACAATGATCCTGAAGGGCGGAGGATTTTCCGCAAAGAGGGCGGGGACGTCTTCCGGCGTGATATTAGTGATGACGTTGCCAAACTTGTCGACTCTGAGCACGACACCCTTCACCAGTTGATCGCTCACGCGCTTGGGCTTGGGGGGCGTGAATTTGGTGTAATCTGTGACGGGCTCCCCAAACTTGTCCGCCTCCAGGCCTCGGCTCAGCCAGCCGGCCACGGGTGCAAAGATATCGCGCGCGTGGAAGGTGTCGCTGACCGGGTTCAGAAAGTAGTGGTCGGAGGTGACGTGCCGGACCTCGATGGTTTCCTCGCGCTCGTAAATGAGCGAAAGCACGCCGTTATCGGGCGCGATGAACTTGTACTCAATCGTGCGCGCCAACAAGGGCCGCCGGGCCGTGCCCACTCCCGGATCGACGACGACCAGATGGATCGTGTCGGGGGGGAAGAAGCGGTAACTCTGGGCCAGGGTGAAGGCGGCATCGAAGATATCGTAGGAATTGACCTGATGGCAGACGTCCACAATCTGCACGTCGGGGTTGATATTCAGAATCACGGCCTTCATGACGCCCACGAAGTGGTCGGCGGGGCCGAAGTCGGTGATCAGCG
>Ga0315294_10002323_pt1 | contig 20808 bp, 16 predicted proteins | sample YL17G13_40_MG_FD_203626 | JGI IMG/M metagenome (GOLD analysis project Ga0315294, IMG submission 203626) | Sediment microbial communities from Yellowstone Lake, YNP, Wyoming, USA - YL17G13_40 | ecosystem: Environmental > Aquatic > Freshwater > Lake > Sediment | place: USA: Wyoming | collected...
CCGTCGTTATTCAGGTCGGCACAAACTAGCGAGTTAGGCGTAGTAAGGCCGTCATCGATTTTGATCTTCTTTCTTGGCCGCCAACTTAATGTCTTTACCTTATCCTTTTCGGCTTCGCCGGCCTTTTGCAGTATCACATATAGCCCCTTTGGCTCACCATAAAAAGCCAAATCCACCATCCCGTCTGAGTTCAAATCTCCGCAGACAAAACTATAAACTCCCTGTGAAACCGATACACTGTCCCTCTTGAATCGGCTGGTCGGGGCAATTAGATTTATCTCTGTATCTTCAGACTCAACCGCTGCTTCTGTTTCGCTCGGCCCAATGGCTTCTTTCTGAATCAGAATTTCTATCTTGGCCTTCCTGTTGTTGACAACCGCAATATCATTTCGCCCGTCCCCGTTGAAATCGGCAATCCTTAGGCACTTTTGCTCCCAGTCCAGCTTGATTATCTCCATTTCACCAAAACCGTAGCCCCCAGAAATGTCATTCGGGTCGCTTTGTTCAGCACTTGTTTTGCGGTTCGGCCGTCCTGAGCTCACCGCCGAAAGGCCGAGAATCGCAATTAGAAAAACAACCGCTATTGCTGTTCGAATTGTTCGCACTGTAAAATCCTCCATATCTGACTCTCTCTTCATTGACTTAACAATATATATTCTTGCCCCGCCAACATCAATCATTTTGTGCAGCAGAACCGGCCTCAGCAAGAATTAGAGAGTGGTCAGTAGTTAGTTGACCGCAATTGAACATTCTAGGCCGTTTCCCGCTCTACTGTTCACCTGCTCTGTTGGCCTACGGCCAACGGTCCTATGGAAAATTGCGTGAAATCGCCGGGATTGAGCTGTTTTATTAGCCGGCCAATCTCATCAGCCGTAACAGCCTTGATTGCATTAATGTCGTCTTCGACAGTGCGGTATTGTTTTGAGTATATCCAGTTAAAACCCAGTTCGGGCAGTCGGCCTATCGGCAGTTCATTCTTTATTACTAATGCGCTTAAAACCTTGTTCTTCGCCGTCCTCAGCTCGTCTTCGGTTACGCCATCTTGGCTGAGGCTGCGGAAAATGTCCCTCACGGTGTCAAGCACCTTAGGAACGTTCTCTCTGCTGCACTGGATATAGCTGTGAAATGCCCCCGTTCCGTCCATCGCCTCAAGCTGCATTGTTGCTGTTTCTGCCAAAGCCTTGTCAACCAGCTCCCAGAAAAATCTCGAGCCCGTCTCGTCCCCGACAATCATACCTAAAAGCGAAGCAGCAAATCTTCTTGGGTCTTGAGCCGATACCCCGGGGCTCATCGTGGATATATGCTCGCGAACCAGGTTCGGTCTTTCAATTCGCCCCTTCTTTTTGCTGCCTATGCAGTCCTCCAGAAATCTCGCACTTGTTTGTCTTTCCCACGACCCGCAGCTTCTTTCAGCAAATCGAGAGATTTGCTCCCACTCAAAATTGCCCGTTACTGCCAGTACCATGTTATTGGGAGCATACCGGCTGGCAAAGTAAGTTCTCATTTGCTCAGCCGTCAAATTATTTATACTCTCCTCGCTCCCGAGAATGCTGTTGCCGCAGGGATGACCGTCGAAGTGCAGACTTCTGCATCGATCCGTAACATCAAAACTCGGCAAGTCCTTATACATCGCAATTTCTTCTTTGATTACGTTTTTCTCAATATCAAAATCCGCGTCTCTTAAACTCGGCTTCATCAGTTCTATCCACAGCCCCGTTACCTCCAGCAGAAATTCGGGCAGCACAGCCGCGTAGAAAACAGTATTTTCCTCGCTGGTAAAAGCGTTGAATTGTGCCCCTGTCTTGTCGAACGCCTCATTAACTTGCAGCGCGCTTAGCTTTTCCGTGCCCTTAAAAAACATATGTTCCAGAAAGTGCGACACCCCGTTTATCTCTTTGGGCTCGTCCCTGGCTCCGGTTTTGACGAAGAAACCGACCGCTGCTGATTTTGCCGACTTGTTCACCTCGCCGATAATAGCCAAACCGTTCGATAGTATTTGCTTCTTTAATTCCATAGTCTGTTACTTAACGGTTACTTCCTTCGGGCCGATTGTCACGACCGAAAAATCTTTGAATTTGTTGTTCCGTAAAAATCCAAGAACCGAATCAACCGTGGTTTGCTCAATCTTGTTCTTTATTTCATCCAGGCTTCGGACCCTGTTGAGCATATAGTAATCAGTCCCAGTCGCGCCTGCCCGGCTGCTCGACGATTCGCTCTGCAGAATCAACGCTGCCTTCAACCCAACCTTGGCTCGCTTGATTTCTTCTTCGTCGATTCCTTCGCTAAGCCGGTTGAATTCGTTTATTATCACATCGAGTGTTTCCTGTGCCTTTTCCGGTACTGTGCCTGCGTAGCACGATATACCAGCCGCCTCCTTCAGACTGTGATATCGTGCCCCAACCGCGTAACATAAACCGCGCTTTTCTCTTACCTCCCTAAATAGTCTGGCGCTCATACCGCCGGAAAGAACCGACACTCCAACCCTGGCGTTGTAGTAGTCCTTGTCTGTCGGTTTAACTGTCTCGGTCATAAGACCGATATGTACTTGGGTGCTGTCATTATGTATATGGGTGTATTTGCTTCCCTTGAGGCCTATCGTAATTCTCTCAGGCCGTTTCCGCGCCTCGGTCTCAAACAAATTTTCCATTTGTTGGCAGAGTGCATCGAAATCGTATTTGCCCGCTACTGCGAAAATCGTCTGCGACAAGTTGAAGTTATCTTTTATTATCCGTTTTGTTTTCTCAGCTGCCAGGGCCTTTAATTCATCGATGTTTCCTTCCGGACTGCGACCTAATGGACTCGGATAGAATTGCTCCAGCAGCTTGACCATGACCTTTTGTCTGGGGTCGTCGTCCAAAGCCAGCACATCGTCGATTGCCAATTCCCTGGCCAGTTTAAACTGGTCTTCTTTTAAACTGCTCCGCAGTATAATATCAGCGTACAATTCCAACGCTTGTGCCAGGTTGCCTGCCTCTAGTACTGCCCCAACGGTTATATGAGAGCTGCTGACCGAAGTGGCCCGATGTAGTCCCAGCCCGTCAAGTGCCTCGCCAAGCTCCCTGCTGTTTCTGTTCCCTGCGCCTCTGAATATCCAATCGGCAATTACGCTTCCTGCCCCGCAGCAGCCCTCCGGCACCTTCGCCGCTCCAGCCGGCAGCATAATATTAAACGCTACTGACCCTACTCTCTCCATCGGCTCCCCGAGGATGACCATACCGTTCTTCAGAGTATATTTGTCGAGTCTTTCCGCCATTTGTACATTTCCATATAAGGCAACTTACCCGCGCCACAAGCCAGCCTGGTTTTGTGGGATTATAGCTTTTTCGCACAGTTCTGCCAGATTTATTTGGAAACTATTTGAATAACCTCTCTCCTGCGGTGTTGGTCTCACCCTCACACTGAATATGCAGCACGATTTTCAATCCGGCACGTTAACCGCTTGTTTCCAACACGACACATAACAAAGTTTAACGAATCCCCAGTCCTTCTATTTGTTGCGTCAATCGGGAGTATATACCCATTGTAAGATAGCTAAGCAGGATGCTCAGAACGATGACAGCAACTGTGACAACTAACTTGGTGATTATTTTATAGCGAGGGTTGATCCACACTAAAGGCAGTGCTAACGGTCCTACGCACAATAGTGCAATTATCACAATAGACGTGGAGTAATACCATTTTGTCTTGGTTTCCCTGGATTTATCAACAAACTCCCCGCAGTACCGGCACTTTATCGCCTCATCTTGGATTTCTTCTGCGCAAAACGGACATTTCTTCATCGTTGAACCCCTATGTTTTGTATTTTGTGTCTTTTCCTATACGCTGTCCGCTAAACGCTGTACGCTATTTTACGCCACTGCCGCCGTTTCCTCCTCCGCTTTGTCGTACTGGTCGAAACTGACGCTTATCTTCTTGCTGACCCCGCGCGTTTGCATCGTTATTCCGTACAGCATATCGGCTATGCTCATTGTGCGCTTGGAGTGAGTGATAACTATGAATTGTGATTGCTTCTGGAATTCACGAATCAAAAGGTTGAATCGCTCATTATTCGCCTCGTCCAGAGCAGCGTCAACCTCGTCGAGCAGGCAGAACGGCGAAGGCTTTGTCTTGAAAACCGCAAATAACAACGCAATTGCCGTCATCGTCTTTTCTCCGCCGGAGAGCAGCGATATACTTCTTGTCTCCTTGCCGGGCGGTCGCGCCATTATTTCTATTCCTGCCTCAAGAATATCTTCGGCATCTTCGAGAATTATGTCAGCCTTGCCGCCGCCAAACAGCTTGCGGAAAATCTCCTGGAAGTGAACCCTGATTTCTTCGAATGTCTTGCCGAATCTTTCCCTGCTTTGTTTGTTCAGCCGGCTTATTAATTGCTGCAGCTGCAATTTGCTGTTGTTCAAGTCTTCGACTTGGCTGCTTAAAAATTCATTCCGCTTGTCCAGTTCCTCCTGCTCAGTTATCGCGTCCAGATTAACGTTCCCTAATCGCTCGATTTTGCTTCGAAGCTCCGCTATTTCTTCTCGTATCTTCTCCCAGTCGACCTGGCTCTCAGTGTAATTTTTGTATGCCTCGACCAGGTCAATCTGCAGTTCTTCTCGCACTCTTTCTACCAGACCTTGCTGCCTTACCTCCAGCTGACTCAGTTCTATCTTAAACTGATTGATCTTCTGCTCTATCTCAGCCTGTTCGCCTCTCTTTTGACGAATAATTTCCTCCGTTGCCTTCTGTTCTCCAAGCAGCTTTTCTACCTTGTCATGCAGTTCTCTGCTGCTTTCTTGTTTCTTTTCTTTTTCAATAAGCTCCTCCGAAACCGCGGCTTCGCAGTTCACTATATCTTTTTGACTTTCTTCAGATTGGATGGTGCAGTTTTGTATTTCCGCCTGTGTCGCCTCGGTGCCTGACAAATTGGTTCGATTCTGTTCTTCCAAAGACGAAATCACTTGTTTCAGAGCCTTGCTCTGCTCTGTAATCTGTCCGACAGATACCTTCAAATCCGTAAGTTCGTTTAGCAGCGATTGATGCTGCGTTTTTTGCCCGGCGCACCTGCCTTCAAGCTCTTTTATCCGGTCCGTCCGTTGCTTGTTTACCGCCTCCAGCTCCTGCAATTTCTGCTTCGAATTGTATTCGTTCTGTACCGATTGCGATATCTGTTCTTCAAGCAGTTCAATCTCGCTGGTTATCAGCGGCTGCTCTTCCCTCAGCCGATTTATGTTTTGCTCTATTATGCTTAGTTTTGAACCTACCTGCGTCTGCTCGGTCGTTGCTTCGTAGATGGCCGTTCGCAGCTCTTTGCACAATTTGTCAAGGTGCTCGTTTTGCTGATTGTTCTTCTCAATCTGCTCTTCAATAGCGGTGATTTCTGCCGTGATGGTTGCGATGGCCTTTTCCAGTTGGTGCAGTCGGCTTTTGCGGGATATTAACCCTGCAGCTTTCCCTAATGGCCCAAGTTTTATTACCCCGTCCGCGTTAAGAAATTCACCCTTCAGCGTAACGAATTTATACTCCTGGCCTAATTCATCACTGAGTCCCACCGCCGCGTCGATTGAATCAACAATTACCGTCTTGCCGAGTAGTTTCCATACCAGTGGTGCGTGCTTGTCCTCGTATTTTACAAATTCTGCAACCCTCCCCTTTATACAGCCAAATTTTAACAAATCTTTTTTGTCGGCAAATGGCTCTATCCTGTCCGTGCATATGAAGTTTACCCTGCCGTCAAGTTTTCCAACCGTTTCCACATCAGCCAGCAGCTTGCTCGTGCTGTTGATGACCACCGCATCGGTCTTCCCCTCAAGGGCGGCCTCCACGGCACTTGCATATTCAACATCCGCGCCAATGATATTTGCAAGTATCCCTTCAATGTGGTCCAGTTTTTCGCCCCCTGACACCTGCCTTGTCAAAATGTTTTTCACCGCGTTATTCAGCCCCTCGTATCTGGTCTCCATGTCCGTCAGCACTGCTAATTCGCTGCCAATCGCGCTTCGCACCTCTTTGCTGTGGGCTAGTCTCTTGTTGTCCGCCGCTGTCAGACTCTCAATTTCTTCTATTCTTTTACGCTTTGTTTCTAGGCTCTGCTGCAGTTCACCCAGTACTTTTTCGATTGTCTGTCGGCGGGCATTCTGTTGGGCCTTTTCGGTTAATAGCTTTTCAAGTTCGTCACGCGTGCGATCCGCTCGGCTGGCCAAACGATCCTTCTGGCCGGTTAGATTGCTGCGGTATACCGACATGCTTTGAACTTCGTTATGAAGTTGCGCAGTCATCCTCACTATGTCGATAATGCCAGATTTCTCATCTTCCAAATCCGCTTCCAGCGAAGCACATTCCGCGTTTATTTCGCCAATCGCTTTTTGGAGCTCCACGCCGGCTCGGGCCTTTTCTTCAAGCGCCTTCTCACACCTTGCTTGGTCGAGCCTGCGCCGTGTCAAATCCTCTTCAAAAAGCTTTTTTTGCTCCTGCAGTTCCTCGAGCCTCTTTATGGCACTATCTTTCCTTTGCTGCAGCTCTGTGATTCGGGTCCGCAGAAACTCAATTCGCTGAAGGTGCTGTTCGATCTTGCTCTGAACGGAAACTAGCGAATTATCCGTGCGGTTTATCTGGTTTTCTGTTTCTATTATCTCGTTGCCAAGGCTGCTCATTAAAGCATCGTTCCTTGCTATTTCCGCAGCAGTAGCCGCAAATTGCCGCTCAACCTCCTCGAGGGCCGTTTTCTTCTCGGCGCCGCTGGTTTCGTTCTTTGCATATTCAACCAGAGAGTAATTGACCTGCAGTTCTTTAAGCCTCTGGGTGTATTGCAGGTAACTTCTTGCCTTGCCTGCCGCAAGTTTCACGCTTCGCAGTTGTTTTTGAACCTCCCCTAAAATATCCGCAAGCCGCAGCAGATTTTGTTCCGTGTATTCCAGCTTGCGCAGGGCCTCTTTCTTGTGTGCCTTATATTTGCTTATACCGGCCGCTTCTTCAAATATGATTCTTCTGTCTGTCTTTGATGCCGTTATCAGCTGCTCAACCTGTCCCTGCTCAATTATCGAGTAGGCCTTGACGCCAACACCAGTGTCCATGAATAATTCACGGATATCTCTCAGTCGGCAGATTTTGCTGTTTATCCGGTATTCGCTCTCCCCGTTTTTGTATATCCGACGTGATATCTGTATCTCGTCAGCCTCGATTGGCAGCTGTCCCGTCGTGTTTGAGATAAACAGGCTTACTTCCGCTGTTCCAGCTGGCTTTCTGCTGCTGCTTCCGCCAAATATCACATCAGCCATCTGTCCGCTTCGCATGCTTTTGACGCTCTGTTCCCCAAGCACCCACTTTACAGCATCGACAACGTTGCTTTTACCACACCCGTTGGGTCCTACAATCCCCGTTATAGGCCAGTCAAAAGTAAGTTCTGTTTTGTCTGCGAAGCTTTTGAAACCGTTAAGTACGATTTTTTCCAATCTCATTTTTTTTCACCCTGCTTTTAAAATCCGATACCTGATATTGCGCAATCCGCAAGGTTTTTTGGCGGATGTGTACTATTTATTATCGGCCGATGGTTTGTTATTTCTTGATAGCCATGCCGATTTTTGGTAGGGGACCAGCACGAAATTCAGCTTCTACCGCACCTTTGTCGCACATCTGCTTCAAAAGGGCAATTGCCTCCGCATACGAAACATTTAATCCTACACGCCCTTGTTCAGTTCTTCTGGTCGGTTCTTCGCACAGCGTTTGAATGATATCGCCAAGTTCGAAAGAGCTTTTTAGCTGAATTACCACATCGGGCCGTTTGGGGTGTCTGCGCATTATCGAAATGTATTTTTGGCCGGCCGGCGCATTTATTATTATATTGCCGTCGGCTGATTCTATAAAAACATTCTTCCGGCAGTGTATCGGTGTGCCGAATAACGCAATTCGCGGCTCACCGCTCCGGGAAACGAAAATCCCCTTACGTTCGGTTTGTGTGATTTGTTCCAGGTAAAAACTCCGCGATATGAGTTTCTGCGATACCGTAATGTCCTCTAATTCCCTTAAACTTTCATACGCCGCCAGTCTTATGTCGAAGTTTTCGTCTCGCAGTAGCCTTCGTGCTGTTGCAGCCGCGTCTTTGCGGCCGGCTCCGGAGATAATCGCCTCCAGGGCGCTCACTCGGTAGGGCGAGTTCTTGTCTTGTGTTATCTGCACAAGCGTTTCCAGTCCTTGGTCGTTGCCAAGATTGAGCATACACCGCGCTGCCCGCAGGCGAACTTCTTCATTAGATGAATTCAACAGTGCCGCCAGTCTGCTTAGGCACTCGTTGCCTATCGTTTCCAAAGCAATTTCACTCAAATCTTTGTCCGGCGATGTGGCAAGTATTCTCACAAATGTTGTTATTCTTTCCTCAGCAAGCTCTCGTGTCTGGTTGAGGTACATCGCCTTGATTATCAACACAAACCTTTCTTTTTGCCTCTTGTATTTTGCCGGTATCTTCAATTCAATTTGGCTGTCCGAAAGCGCTTTGGCTGTGCCGCTGCCAAACCGCTCGTTCAATCGGTTGCGAATAAAATTTGCGACTTTATAGTTCGGATCCCGAATCGCCAGGCTTATCTGATAGTCATTGAGCACTTTTCCCCCAGCAAGAACATGCCCGAATCTTTTATTTGTTGCAGCGTCAAGTGTATCTATGAAAATCGGCCCTTCTGCTTTAACCAGAATTTTCATCGCTATCCCGAAGCCTCCTGCTACCTTAAGCTCCGTGCCGTACAGCCACCCGCCTTCCAGAGAGGTTGTTTGTGTATTTGGCAGTGCAGCCACACCTACGTCGAACAGCTCGTTCTTGGATGCCGCTCGTGGCATCAATCCTCTCACTGCTACCACAGCTGTGTCATGGCTGCTGATGAGTTTATCAATATCTGTTTTTTGGTCGGGCATTTGCTTCAATATATATTTTTCAAGATATTCTCTGATATCCGCCGGGCATTCTTCCGAACCAGTTCCGTTTAATCCTCCAACCAGGCTGTATCCTTCGACCGGCACCAGGTCGAAGGCGAACACCTCAACTAGCGACCCGATTGTCGTGCCTAGGCCCATCTCGGTTGTGATTTTCCTTTCGGGCGCTGGCGCTGGCACACACCCGGCCATAAACAAACCAATCAGCATACTTATTGTAAAAACCGCTTTTTTGGGCCTGATTTTCATGGGAATGGATATCCTAAAACAGATTCATTTCTCGCATAATAACCTCGGCCAAAATACTACGCCTTCCCGTCTTTTTCGTCAAGCTTAATCCCTGCCGCGGCTTTCATCACGCACTTTGGGTTTTGCCGGACCCTCTCCAAAACTGCTTGCCCAAAAATATCAGTATTAATATTCAGTATTAATATAAAGGTTTACACCGTTACCAACCGCCTCGCCTCACGCCGGCAATTTTCTGGTTCTCCCCTCCGCAACTAGTGCCGTTTGTAATGGAAAATCAGTATTTTACGACCGCTCGAAAATCTTAAAAAAATCAAAAAATTACTGTTGACTATGTTTTTTTTGGCCGTAGAATATGACAACAGAGGCGGGCAGGTTAATACTGTTACAGTTTAGCTTGACCGCCCATTTAGTCTTTACTGCTCTTTTACAAGTTAACAGTTGAGCCAAATAGGCAGCGAAAGTGCAGTTCCGGCGGCGAATACGCTTGCCGCCGAAAACTTAAAATTTTTTCTCTCTTCAGCACTTTCGGTGCGTATGCTAAAGTGTTGAGCCTTTCTTTTCCTTTGCCGAATCCCGTCTTCGGACGGTTCGACGAAAAAAAGCGAAGGGTTTGATCCTGGCTCAGAACGAACGCTGGCGGCGTGGCTAAGACATGCAAGTCGCACGAACTATCTAATTGAGCAATCGAAAGGGTAGTTAGTGGCGCAAGGGTGAGTAAACAGATAGGTAACGTACCCTGTGCTTCGGGATAGTGCCGTTCACCGAAAGGTGAACTACCGAAAGGGGCAGTAATACCGAATAATATCATTGGCCGATGGGCTTTTGATCAAAGATTTATCGGCGCAGGAGCGGCCTATTTCCTATCAGCTTGTTGGTGAGGTAATGGCCCACCAAGGCTTTGACGGGTAACGGGACTGAGAGGTTGTTCCGTCACATCGGGACTGAGACACTGCCCGGACCTCCACGGAGGGCTGCAGTAACGAGTATTGCGCAATGGGCGAAAGCCTGACGCAGCGACGCCGCGTGTGGGATGAAGTCCTTCGGGATGTAAACCACTGTCAGGGGTAAGAAACTGCACTTCGGTGCATTGATCTATCCCAGAGGAAGTCACGGCTAACTCTGTGCCAGCAGCCGCGGTAAGACAGAGGTGGCGAGCGTTGTTCGGTGTCACTGGGCTTAAAGCGTGTGTAGGCGGGAAAGTATGCGCCTTGTGAAATCCCCCGGCTTAACCGGGGAATTGCTGGGCGAACTGCTTTTCTTGAGGCAAGTAGAGGTGCATGGAACTCTTGGTGGAGCGGTGGAATGCGTAGATATCAAGAGGAACGCCAGAGGTGAAGACGGTGCACTGGGCTTGCCCTGACGCTGAGACACGAAAGCGTGGGGAGCGAACGGGATTAGATACCCCGGTAGTCCACGCCCTAAACTATGTCTACTAGGTTGAGGCAGTTCTGACACTGTCCCGGCCGAAGCAAAAGTGTTAAGTAGACCGCCTGGGAAGTACGGCCGCAAGGCTAAAACTCAAAGGAATTGACGGGGGCTCACACAAGCGGTGGAGCATGTGGATCAATTCGAAGCAACGCGAAGAACCTTACCTGGGTTTGACATGCTTGGATGCGCCCCTGGAAACAGTGTGCGCTGCCCGCAAGGGTGAAACTTGCACAGGTGCTGCATGGCTGTCGTCAGCTCGTGTCGTGAGATGTCGGGTTAAGTCCTTTAACGAGCGAAACCCTTGCCGTTAGTTACCAGCGGGAAAGCCGGGGACTCTAACGGGACTGCCGGTGTTAAACCGGAGGAAGGTGGGGACGACGTCAAGTCATCATGGCCTTTATGCCCAGGGCCTCACACGTGCTACAATGGCGGCAACAAAGCGAAGCAAGACCGCGAGGTGGAGCAAATCGCAAAAATGTCGTCTCAGTACGGATTGTAGGCTGTCAACTCGCCTGCATGAAGTTGGAATCGCTAGTAATCGCGAATCAGCTACGTCGCGGTGAATGTGTTCCTGAGCCTTGTACACACCGCCCGTCAAGTCATGGGAGTTGGGAATACCTAAAGTCGGCTTGCTAACCCGTAAGGGGTGCGACCGCCTACGGTAAGCTCAATGACTGGGACTAAGTCGTAACAAGGTAGCCGTAGGGGAACCTGCGGCTGGATCACCTCCTTTCTAAAGGATAATTTAGACACCCATTATTAGGGGTGACAGTCAGGCCTTTCGCTGTCTTATGCTCAACTGTTACTTGTTCTTGAATACTAAAAGCCTCCCTAAGGGAGGCTTTTTTATTGCTCCGCACCTCCTGTTTCCTCTCCGATATCCGCTTGAAATAATGTCCCGAACCGGATATACTTAACTTATGAAAACTAAACCTCGAAAGAATAGCATCACGCCCGCTCCTGCCGATGGAATTCAGGCAGCCATCGACTACGGAATTGATATTTCTTCGCTGATTCAAAACATTAACAGAACGCCTGCAGACCGTATCAAAAGACATCAAATCGCTCTTAATACCGCAGAAAAACTTCGCAAAGCAAAATCTGTATGACAGGCAATTTTCTTGATTGATGCTAAATCACAACAAGACAGCCGTAGCAGAACCTGCGGGGCTTTTTTTGTTCTGTCTCTTTCCCTTTTCTGGTATAATACTTCTATGGTAAAAAAAATCGTAACCAAATGTGCCCTTGACCCCCATCGCGAAGTCAAACAAAATCTTCAGTATTGGCTGACAAAACCGCCACAGCAGCGCCTTGCTGCAGTTGATGCTTTAAGAAAGCAACTATATGGAGATTCAACCAGATTTCAAAGAACTGCTCGAGTTATTCAACGCTCATAAAGTTGAGTATCTTGTAGTCGGAGGTTACGCTCTTGCCTTTCACGGTGTGCCAAGATTCACCGGCGACATCGACCTGTTCGTCAAACCCGATGCTGAAAATGCCAAACACATACTTTCTGCTCTTCAGGACTTTGGCTTTGCTTCACTCAGTTTGTCACAGTCGGATTTCATCTCCCCGGATAAAGTCATTCAACTCGGCGTGCCGCCAGTTCGTATCGACCTTATCACATCCATTACCGCTGTTCCTTGGGAAAAAGCTTATGACCGCAAAATGGCCGGCAGCTACGGTGATACACCGGTCTATTTCATAAGTAAACAGGACCTTGTATCGAACAAAAAAGCACTCGGACGCAAAAGAGATTTAGCTGACCTCGAGGCCTTGGGTGAAATATAGTCTTTAGATGTTTTCCAGCCCACGCGGTATAATACTCCTAAACAAATAAGGTGTGCCTATGCAGGATAACCAGACTAACCAGCAACCCCCAAAACCCCGCTGGAAAATATTACTCCGCGCCGCAGGCCGACATGGCAATCTGACTCCGATGACGTGTATCGCAGTCACCCTGAGCGAGCGCAGCGAGTCGAACGGGTCTCTTTTTTGTCATTCCCGCATAGCCTGTCCTCCATAGCAGTAGTCTGTTACTGCGAAGGATGGAATCGCCGCAATCTCAAATCTCAACCCAAATAATCAATAGTAAATAATCAATAGTAAATAAAAATGCTACCTTTAGGTAGTCGACCAATAAGCAGCATTCCGTACAATTCAAATAAGGAGTTTCCATTATGAGGGATATTAACAAGGAAGTTGGCCTTTTCAGTAATCTATCGCTACTATATCTAAGCCAAATTCTTTTTTCTTAACTCTTGCCTCATATAGAATAGGGCGATGTTCTCTTTTGTTACACCATTTGTGAATTTTTTCTTTGTTTTCAACTGTAATTCGGCAGCCGAGTATAACTCCAGTTAGCATCTCTCCTGGGAAAGTATAAACCCCGGGACCTTTGTTATGCTCTATAATTCGCCACTCTTGTTCATACTCCCAAAAAATCGCTTTTGTTAAAAGCGAAGCTTCCGTTTTTTCCTGCTGTGAATTTCTGAAAAAGTTGACTGCGGGATAATTCTGCTTGTATATAATCTTCTGGGATCGGCCAAAAAATTCAGTGGTTGCATTAAACTCTAAACAGAATCCGGCATGGCTTGCTGAGTAATGCGACCACATGAGAATGTCATTCTTCTTTGCAGACATACAAAAAACACCCATTTGATCTAAGAACGAATAACCCAGATTATCTGGAATCTTCTTATGTAGCCTCTTTTTGATTATTTGATCAACTTCTGCAAATCTTTGTTTTCTGGTCAAGTCTGGTCTGCGTCTTTTATAAACTTGCAATAGGTACTGTTTCCACTCCTTCTTTGTTGCGTCATAGATTAAACCAACCTTCGAATCAAAAGGGTCGTTAAATTCCTTCGGTGAAGGAAAATAAATTTTGTTCTTAGTAAATATTTCCTCTGTGTATTCGGGGTGATCCTCGTCAAATTTGTAATATTTGTATAACAATTGTGGCTCGGCTTTGTTATCATCCGAATGAGTGTTAGAGTTTTGTTCAACAATTCTCATCTGATTTCTGTCTCCTACATTCTTTCGCCAACCATCTAGTCCCCGTTTTTACACTTAGGGTTTTCTTATTTTATATTGTGGATTTGACAAAATCCAGTAACTGATCCATAATATCATTATGCAAAACAAAGCCGAACAATATGCAGAAAATCTTGATTTTCAGGAATTTCTTAACAGGCAGTTTGATAAAACAGCCGTTGACGCCACAATTGAGGAACTCGCCGAATTCGCGTTTGGCAGTTTTGATGAGGCTGTTGAAGCATTTGAGAAGTATAAGGACCCGCTAAGATGATTCTTAATTTGCCAATTGAAGCTGCTCAGGGATATAAAAGTGCATCCCAAAGAGCAAGAGTCATAACAGAAACATGGACTCTGGCGAATATGTATTGTCCTGCCTGCACCTCAAACGGTCTGGACAAGACAAGAACCGGAACCGAGGCCGTAGACTTCTTCTGTTCCAGATGTAGTTCCGAATTTCAACTTAAAGCAGTATCAAAACCTATCGGCAGAAAGATAGTCGATGCCGCCTACGATGCAATGATACGGGCTATTTCACAAGACCGCCTGCCTCATTTTCTCCTGCTAAGTTACAATAATATTGACGCAATCGTGAGTGACCTTTTAATCATACCAAAATTCTGTTTTTCCAAATCGGCTATCGAAGCCAGAAAACCACTCAGCTCTACTGCCCGTCGCGCTGGCTGGGTCGGCTGCAATATAATCCTCGACATGGTTCCTCCGCAGGGCAGAATCCCTGTGATACAGTCAGGAATAATTTTTCCAAAATCCAAGGTTAGGAACGAGTTTCACTTAGTTCAACCTTTAAGCCGCTTGTCCGCAAGGGTGAGAGGCTGGACCCTCGATGTCCTTACTGTACTGCGCTCTATGGACAAAGTTGAGTTTACTTCCGATGACGCCTATTCTTTTGAGTATGCCTTATCCGAAAGACATCCAGAGAACCGTCATGTAAGGCCAAAGATAAGACAGCAGCTACAAGTTCTACGAGACCTCGGCTATTTGGAGTTTTTGAGACGTGGATATTATCGCTGGATAAAGTAGTGGGGCGAGGCCAAAGTGAGTCCAAGAGAAATTTATGGAATAACAGAGCTTTCAGAGGAAGAACAAGATTTTTTGGTTGATGAGTGTGAAACCTGTTATTATTGCCATGAGCCTTTTAAGGAATGTGATACTTTAATATTAGGTATTGGTGTGATAGTTGGCGAAACAGATGTTGCAAAATACAAGAACAAGTTTTGGCATCATGGTTGTATTGAGGATTGGTTGAAGCCATAAAGTGAACAATAGTTTTGTAATGCACAATCACCTATTTGTCTTTCGCAAGCCCCGACCCGCCGAAAATCTGTCCCCCATAAAATTCAGCACCGCATTTTAACTGTCCTCCGTCGTCTGTCTCCTGTCTTCATCTTTTCTACAAACCATGAACAATGAACTCAAAACTCGCCGTCCCGGCGTCTTGCCGCGGTGAAGCTTCGGCGAAGGCGGGTCAATCATTTTCATGGCATCGCATTTGATTGAAATTCAATCATTCGCGCATGAGCAATGTTTCAAAAAAACAACATAACTCCGTCAATCAAACGCGCAAGGGGGTGTAAAAAACTGCAAAAATTTGCAAAAAATTGCAGAAAAAATACAACGGTTTGCAAAAATCTGCAAAAAATTGCAGAAAAAATGCACAACTTTGCACAACTTTTGCCCTACCCCTTGCGCATTTGATTGAAAAATTGATAAGCTAGGCAAGCTTCCCGAACAATGTCAAAGGCGATGTCTTTGTGATTTTTACCTCTGCGAACTGTCCCGCCAGACTCGTCGGCCCATCGAATACTACTATCCAGTCTCCCTCCGTCCTGCCCACCAGTTGCACCCCATTTTCCGCATTTTCAGTATCAAGATGGGCTTTTTTACTTTGTCCTTCGACCAGAATCCTCACCGTTTTGCCGAGGAATTCTCTACTCAATTCATCGCTTATCTTTTCCTGCACCGCCAATAATTCTATATTCCGCCTTTTCTTAACTTCATTACTGACAGTATCTTGCAATTTTTTTCCGGCCGTTGTCCCCGGCCGCGGCGAATACTTAAATACAAAAGCATTCTTATATCTCGCTTGTTCTACTAGACTTACAGTTGCCCTGAAATCTTCTTCCGTCTCTCCCGGAAATCCGACTATGAAATCTCCCGCAATTGCGATATTCGGCACCATTTTTCTCGCCCTATCCAGCATCTCTAAATATTGGCTGGCAGTGTACTTACGGTTCATCGCCGCCAGTATTTTATCTGAGCCGCTTTGTGCCGGCAGATGCAGATATTTGCACACCTTTGGCAGTTCCCGCATCGCCTCTAAAATTTCATCGTAAAACTCTTCTGCAGGGTAACTTGTAACAAATCTCAGCCATTCGATTCCTTTTATTTCACTGGCTAGATAAAGCAAATCTGCCAGGCAGTATGTCTTTGCCGAAGTGCTGTATTTATAAGAGTTTACCTTCTGCCCCAGCAGTGTCACCTGCTTCACTCTCTGGTCGGCAAGTCTTTTTATTTGTTCGATAATTACTTCCGCTGGCCGGCTCACTTGTGGTCCTCTCACGTACGGTACGATGCAGTATGTGCAGAAATTATCACAGCCGTGCATTGCTCTAACATATGCCTGGCCCTGAAGTTGCGCATCGTCATGGTCGTAGGCCGATTCGAATTCTTCTATTGCTTTTGTTTGCTTATCGGGTATTTTTCGCCTGATTTTTTCCGTCACCGCCAGGTTTTTTGTCTTTTCCTGCAGCGCTTTATTTACAAGTTCGGTAATTTGCGGCAGTTGTGCCGGCCCGCATACAATATCCACCGCCTCATGTTCTAATAATTCCGTTCCAAGCCGCTGTGCCATACAGCCGATTACGCCAACCACCATATTAGGCCGGGTTTCTTTGATGTGTTTTAAATGGCCCAGATGCGAAAGCACGCGTTGTTCCGCGTGTTGGCGGACTGAGCAGGTATTTATCAAAACGACGTCCGCTTCTTTATCGCTGGCTGTTAGACTAAAGCCCGCCTTTTTAAGTGCTGCTGTAACAAGGGCTGTATCAAGTTTATTCATCTGACAGCCGAAGCTTTTTATATGTACGCTTTTGCGGTTCATATCAGCTAACGAATATATCAGGTTGCTTTGTTGAAATCAACGCACATGGGAATAGAAGACTGTGGTTGTGATTATTCTTGCGGTCAAGTTTTTCGTTTGTTATATGTATTCGCGGCAGGAAATGTCAGGCTTTTAGAGGGATATAGCAGTGATTGAGCCCAAGGTAACTTCTGCGGTAGTTTTTGTTCTGGCGTATGTTCTGTTTGTAATTTTGCCGAACAGAAGGACGTTTGTCGCTATGTGCGGGGCGGGTTTTGTGATATTGCTGGGAGCGATTTCGCCGAAGGATGCGTTCTGGGCCATAAACTGGAATGTGATGGGGATATTTGTCGGGACGCTGGTAGTTGCGGATGTTTTTATGGAAAGCCGGGTCCCGGCATATATCGCCGAAGTGATTGTGGATAAGGCCAAAAGCACCGCGTGGGCAATATTGTTTATTTGTCTTTTGACAGGATTTATTTCCGCTTTTGTAGAAAACGTGGCGACGGTTTTAATTGTTGCGCCGATTGCCTTGTCACTGGCTAAGAAGTTAAAAATGAATCCGACAAAAATGATGATAGCGATTGCCATATCGAGTAATCTGCAGGGGACGGCGACTTTAATCGGCGACCCGCCGAGCATGCTTTTGGGCGGTTTCGCAAAAATGAACTTCGGGGACTTTTTCTTTTATAAGGGAAGGCCGAGCATATTTTTTGCAGTTCAGGTTGGTGCGCTGGTTTCGTTTTTCGTTTTGTACTTTGTATTTAAGGACTATAAAGAAAAAAGCCAGCTTATCATGGTTGAAAAAGTAAAGTCCTGGGTGCCGACTGTTATTCTGACGACTTTGATAATTTTATTGGCGGTGAGTTCTTTCTTTGATACAGGATTTACTTATGTGGCTGGTGTGCTCTGCATGATATTTGGGGTTATTTCTGTGCTGTGGGAGAAGTTTGCCGCAAAGGGGTCGATTTTAGAAGGTATAAAATCGCTGGACTGGGAAACCACGTTTTTTCTTATTGGGGTATTTATTCTGGTCGGCGGTATTACCTTGACCGGCTGGATAGAGGTCATTTCCAATTTTCTCAGCGGCCTGGTGGGAAAGAATATATTTTTAGGCTATACGCTGATTGTTTTTGTTTCGGTTTTTGTTTCAGCATTTGTTGATAATGTTCCATTTTTGGCTGCGATGCTTCCTGTAGCAATTTCAATGTCGGATAAGCTGCAGGTGAACCCATCGCTATTTTTGTTTGGACTGCTTATCGGCGCAAGTCTGGGAGGAAATGTCACACCTATCGGAGCATCAGCGAATATTGTTGCCTGCGGCCTGCTAAAGAAGGAAGGATACGAGGTAAGATTTACTGATTTTGTGAAGATAGGTCTGCCTTTTACACTTGCCGCGGTGAGTGCAGCATATTTGTTCGTGTGGTTTGTCTGGAAGGGTTAATATTGCGCTGGTGGTAGTGGAATTCCGGGGCGAGGTATTTAGTTAGACGAAAACATTTTCGAGAATCATCATCACGACAAAACCAAAGATGAGCCCTATAGTGGCCTCTCGTGCATTTCCCCGGGAGTGTATTTCGGGGATAAGGTTTTCGGTTGTAACAAAGAGCATGGCGCCGGCGGCAAATGCTATGCCGTAGGGGGTAAGAAATTTTCCGATAGTAACTACCGAAATACCCAGAAAGCCGCCGATAGGCTCGACCACACAGGTAAATGAAGCTATAAGGAAGGCTTTCGTTGCTTTATTCTCGGTTTTAAAGAAAGAAAGTGCCACGGCCAACCCCTCAACGGCGTTTTGTATTGCTATTCCGACGGCGAGGATTATGCCAGCTGCTATGTTGTGTTCTGCAAATCCGACGCCCACTGACAGCCCCTCGGGAAAGTTGTGAATTGTTATCGCTAATATAAGCAACCATACTTTGCTCAGACGTACCGATGGCATTTCAGTTCCGGTTATTCTGTGTATATGAGGAACCATTTTTTCTACAAGGATGAGAAATAAGGTTCCCAGCAGAATTCCGACGGCTGTTTTCCAGACTCCACCAATTTTTATTGCCGGCTGGATAAGTCCAAAGAATGTTGCGGAGAGCATTACTCCGGCAGCAAATCCTATGGAGATGTCTAGGAATTTTTCTGAGACTTTGCGCATGAAGAAGACCGATGAAGCCCCCAGCACCGTAACCGAGCCGGCTATTAAGCTTGCCAGAGTGCCTATCAGAATTATATGCATTTATTTGACCTGGATTTTTTGTCTTAAAACTAATCGATGAAACACGATATACTCAGTTTGTTTTCCTAGTTTGGTTTTGACCAATCACCAAAACAAGTGCCTACATCGCGGGCGGTCTGTATCAGGGGGTGATTGGCAGGAACAGTTTTTGGGCCTTGGGCAACTTTTTGTAAAGGGACTTTGACAATTTTTTGGCCACGGGTTCCAACCATGAAGCCAAATTCTTTATTGTCAATCATTTCAACTGCTTTTGCGCCTAACGACGTAGCCAGAATTCTGTCAAAGGGTGTTGGAGAGCCACCTCGCTGGAGATGGCCCATTACTACGGTGCGAGTTTCGATGCCTGTTATTTTTTCTATCTGGTCTGCGAGAACGAAGCCTACGCCGCCAAGGCGAATCGGGTCGGCGCTTTCTTTGACTATTCTTTGAATTACGATGTCCCCATCTTTAGGTTTTGCGCCTTCGGCGATAACGACGATGCTGAATTTTTTACCTTTGCTGTTTCTTTCTTTTACCTTAGCGACGATAGAATTGATATCGTAGGGTATTTCCGGGATGAGGATGATGTCTCCGCCGCCGGCTATTCCGGAATAGAGGGCGATCCAGCCTGCTCTATGACCCATTACCTCAACAATCATAACGCGATGGTGTGATTCAGCGGTGCTGTGAATCCGGTCAATACCTTCTGTGGCGACGCAAACGGCAGAATCAAAGCCAAAGGTTATATCTGTTCCTCTCAGGTCATTATCAATTGTTTTGGGGATGCCTACAACGGGGATTCCGTCTTTGTATAGTCTGTGGGCTATGCCCAGTGTTCCGTCACCGCCGATGCATACAAGACATGTGATGCCGAGTTTTTTAATATTTCTGATAGCGGTCTTTGACAGGTCCTTAAACTGGAGGGTTTGGCCTTTTTTTACGGCGTATCTGTATGGATTAGCTGTTTTGGAAGTTCCGAGTATTGTTCCGCCTAGTGTCAGGATTCCGGAGACATCGTTGTAGGTAAGGATTCTATGTTTATTGTTGACAAGGCCATGATAGCCATCTTCTATACCGATGACGTCCATTGTACCTTCGAGGATGGCTTTTTTGGCCACAGCGCGTATGACCGCATTTATGCCGGGACAATCACCGCCGCCTGTGAGGATTGCAATTCGTTTTTTATTTTTCATAACGACCATTGTTGAATTCCTTTTGGATTTTTGTGTGAAGTTTACTCTAACTTTTGCCAGAAGGCAAGTTTCTATTAAGTTTTCGCTGGAAGTCTTTTATGCGGTTTACCTCGTTGTTACCGAGCAGGATAATTGGGAAAGCAGTTTTATTATGAAACAGCGGTTCATCCATGTCGACCCATTTTCGGCAATATTCGCCGTCAGGCGTTCCCGGAACCGGCGAGAAGTCAGCGAGCATTCCTCTTATGCCGAGACTGTTTACGAATCGCATCGAATCTTCAAGCTGCTGGATGCCAATATGCGGGTGTCCCAGAATCTGATAGGCTGTGATGTTTGCCGGATTGGCGCCGGCGGCGACCAGATATTCGACCGCATCGGCGAGTTCATCTGAAAAGACTTTTGAGCCGGTGGTCTGCTGCCATTGTGGAGAGGCGCTTTCGAAGCCGAGATAGAAAGTTTTAAAGCCGGCTTTTACCATCAATTCAGCGAGTTTGGGCGTGAGAAATCGGGCGTTGAGGGCGTTTGGGGTGTGGAAATTCATTTTTATATTTTGTTTTAGAACCTCGCTCAGGAAGGGGACCAGCAGGTTTTCTGCTTCAAACAGCAATGCGTCGTCATAGAAGGCGATATTCTGAGCTTCAAGTTTACATAAGAGGTCCAGTTCAGCTAAGGAGTGTTGGAGATTTCTTGCTTTGAATTTT
>Ga0315294_10002324_pt1 | contig 20804 bp, 31 predicted proteins | sample YL17G13_40_MG_FD_203626 | JGI IMG/M metagenome (GOLD analysis project Ga0315294, IMG submission 203626) | Sediment microbial communities from Yellowstone Lake, YNP, Wyoming, USA - YL17G13_40 | ecosystem: Environmental > Aquatic > Freshwater > Lake > Sediment | place: USA: Wyoming | collected...
CCTTTGGTCTATTAACTTTGATTGCTGCGTATTTTGAATGCTTATTCTTTTGTCCTTAGCTACTTCTTTCTCTTTTTCTCTTTGTGTTGTATTACCAATCTCCATATCGTAAAGTCTTTGGTTATACTGAAACTCTTCTGCCATTAACTGAGATTTCAATTGAGCTTGTTGTTGCATTTTTTGCATATCAAACTGAACTTCCATTTGCTTTATTTTTATCTTAGCATTGGTTTCCATCTCAATTTTTTGCATTGCTGTTTGCCCTGCTAGTTGTTGAGATTGCATTTGTTGTTGAGCAATCATTGCTTGTTGTTGCATCTTCATCTTCTCTTCTCTATCATTCTTCTTAACTCGCTTCATCTTTAGCAATTGATTAGCAAGCTTTATATTCTTAATCTCTCTTATGTCTATAGCATCTTCAAGGTTTATGTCGCCCTTAGATAATGCCATTTGTATATTGCCTTCAAGTTGAGCTCTTTGCTCTTCGTCAGGAGACAATTCAATAAAAATACCAAAGTCGTATATGTATAAATCAGAGATGTCATTTAGTATAGAAACATTGTACTTGCCTATTTTATTTACAAAGTCATCTTTAAAGTCAGCGTACTCCAATATATCTCCAATCCTGTACGTTAATGCTTCTGCTATTGTTTTGTAAATAAATAAACCACCTTCAAGAATATGTCTTGTTGCGGTATTTGAATTTAATGCTGCCAACTTCTGTACACCAACTAATGAGTTAGGATCAGGCATTGAGCCGTCCCTAGCCTCGTTTAAGCCTGTTACAGCCCTTATCATATCCATGTAATGATTATAGTTAGTTATAAGCATTTGCGTCTTGCTTGCGCCTGAATTAGACGTAAGCTGTGTAATTGGTATTCTTGCATTATTAAACTCGCCATCTTGCGTATAACTTCTTCCTATAACACTACCTGTTTGGAAGTACAATCTTAATGCGTCTTCAGGATTGTATGCCGCACCTGTACCCAAGTCAATCTCATTTAAACCATCAGCGTCTATAAATACACCATCAGGGACAACACGAGCTATTACTTGCTGTAGTTTCAAATGACTTATCTGAATCAAATCAGCAAATGGAATCATTCTACGAACCAACGACTCGATTGCACCCTTGTACATACGAGGAGCACAAGCTACATAGTTTGGTATTGCATGTTGTGACGCTGACTTAGGTCTAACCATATTCTCAGACATCTCCCACTTCAATAAGATATTAGAACCCATTACCATTATTCCTTCATACCAAACATCAATTGTCTTTTCTAACTTCTCAAAATTACCTTCCTCCATCATTTCGTTTGGAGGATTGAATGTATCGTCTTTCTCAATTACACGAGAACCGCCATTTTCAAGTATTTTTTTCTTGTAAACAACCTTCTTAGTAGTCTTGTAATTAAAATACATTAATGTACAAGTATCTCTATTGAATAAACTGTTCTCATAGAATCTTGCTACGTTATAGTAATCATACCAACCTTGACTTTGTTGTGATATTTGTTGAAGGTCATCTTTAGTTAAAGTTTGATCTATTTTCAAAAGTTCTGTCATTGGAAGCGTTTTAATCTCACCCCAATAAAAACAATCCTTAAAGTAAGGGTCTTCAGTATAACTATAAACAATATTAGCAGGATCTACGTAAGATATTTTAACTCCTGCGCCGGGAAGAAATTCATGCTTTGCTACTCCTATACCAAGTATAGTCATATCATAGTCAACCCTTCTTCTTGTTTCATCATAATGATTCTCTTCAAAAATAGTATTTATAGCAGTCTCTTCGGCAATCTCAATAGCAGGTTTGTAGTTTAACTGCATGTATAAGTTCAACTCGTCATCAGTTTCAGGAAGCTCATCGGGGTCCATTGTAAATGCATCAACGCCTGTCTTTTCTTTTATGGTTGTCAAGATTTCTTTAGAAGCCATCTCTGACTCCATTGCATCTTGATACTTGTTTCTTTTAGCTTGAGACATAGCGTCTTGAGCATATGCTTTTACTTTAAAAAGTCTATCCGACATTCCATTTACTACAATATCAACAAACTTTGGTATAATAGGAATAGGAGTCCAATCTATATTTAAGTATGACAAATCTCCATCAATAGCCAATTCATTTTTGTATTTAGCTACAGACTGCTCGCCTCTTGCATATAATCTTAGTCTATGAAATTCTCTCCATTGGCTATAATATCTACAAGAAGTTCCGTCTTTTCTAAACCATTCATATTGAATGGCTTGACCTACTTGCAAACCAAAAGAATCAGATGCCTTCTCAGCATCTGTTGCCATTTGTGTTGGAAAATTTGTAGATACTATGTCTATTAATATATCTTTCATCGAATTATTTGACTTGTTGTACCATCATTGCTATACCTTGCGAAGTTAATACTAATTTTTGATTCTTTTTTTTCAGGAACATACATATGTTTTTGATTAGCCATAATTGCCAATCCTGAACTTATAGCCGCATCAAATTTAGTTCTGTCGTTAATATCAAACTTTGCCCAATCTTCTAATGTTCTTGTAAATGGCATTGTACCCATTTCATCTGAACCTCTATACGCACCTACTAAATCCATTCCTATGTATCGCTCAATGTAAGACTCGATTGCGGATGCATGCGATTGTTTTACATCTTCAGAAGAGTTTGGTATACCACCAAGTTCTCTTTCTGTTTTTGTTAGTTTAGCATATTGCTTATCAGGTCTATTCATACAAAAATTCCTATAACCTCTATTTTTAAAATGGTATAGTAATCTTGGTTTGTTATTCTCAATAAGCACAGGCATACCATAAAACACACAAGCCATTAATACATCTTCAAAAAATATCTCAGCCGTCTGAGGTCGTGCTATATATTCTAAAAAAAACTCGTTTGCAGGGCCTTCATCCATATGAAATTTAGTCATTCCATGTAATGCTCCATTAGAACCTCTACCCCCCACTACTGCAGATATATCATAGGGATCGCAACCAAATGAACCTATGTGCTCGTTACCGGGATAAAATAACTCTCCTCTTCTATAAACATTATTTTGTAAATGCTTATTAGGAATCCAACTTACTAAAAATCTACCATTTCTATCAGGTGTCCATACTACTGTACTATCCTTGTCTCCATCTTTCCAATGAAAAGAACCTTTTGTTATATAATGTTCTTTAATCATTGAGTCGTTATAATCAATCTGTTGGTATATTTTAGTAAGATTAAATAAAGCTTCTTTGCTTTCATCTCTAAACGCATGTGATTCAGTACGTGGAAACTGTCTATAAAACTCATTCAAAGCATCAGCATCATTTTTTAACGAATCAACCTCTGCTTCCCAATAATCTAATGCGCCATTTTTTATAACCCCCCCATCAACACCTTCTATTTCTTGCAATGGCTTTCTAAATACAGGCATGCCATATCTATCAATAAAGCCTTCCATGTTCCATTCCATAGGTATAAACAAAGCATATAGCCCTGACTTTGTTTGCCCATTAGCATTTCTTGAATGTATACGTGAATCTTCGTATAGCTTTTTAAAGTTATCTCCACCCTTGCTTAAAGCATTTGATGTAGAACCCATCATACACTTGCCAATCACTTTACTACCTAATCTCAAACAAGTTTTAGTTACCCTCCAATTGTTCAATATATTGTTTGGCTTAATCCACTTACCACTCTCGTCATGAGCCAAAAACAACAACTTCTCACCATCATAAGAGTTCTCTTCTGTATTCTTCCAATCTATTGTGGTATCCAATCCATCCATATCATTGTTGCCCACATTGTGCATGTTCTTTTTAGTAATTTTAGATGCAGGTATCCTAAATGCCAACTCAGCTTTTGGTTTATCCATGCCATCCATAATAGGTCTAAAAAAAAACGGTAATCTGTTATTTATTGGAACAACTTTGTCGGTAAACATTTTTTTAGCATCACTACCTGTTTTTGATAGGATACCAATACGAGAGTCCCTTGCAAGTGTTCCTATATTTATACACTCTGATGATGACATAAATGAAAATCCTGAACGTCTTATTTTTAAGTATATCATACCAAAAGACCTGTAGTCTGCTCTGCATGCTTCCCAAAAAATAAAATATATTCTGTTTGCTTCTCTAAAGTCAGGATAGCCAATATCAATACTTGCCCATTGAAGATACATCCAATGCGAACCTGTTATATAAGTCTTTACACCATTGTTCATAAACCAAAATCCATTCTCTCTATAATCAAACTGCTGTTCAATATAGTCTATCCAACGGTCTTTAAATTGAGGAGGCATTTCATTCCAATGAAATATTGACTTCATTTTTGACAAGTCTTTTGGTATCTCTTCTCTTTGCCAATACTGTCTTGATTTCTCTGAATCTCTTTGATGTATTTTATCGGGATATTCGGGGAGTGCTATAAGCAGACCTGATATATTTATGATTTGACCTATTTGTCCTGTCTTTGAAATGACTATTAAGTCATACTTGTCATTATACCCATATACCCAACTTCTTGCCTTGTTTTTCTTAACAAGTTCATTTGTAGGTACGTATTCATGTGCTACACTATAAATTGTATTATTTAGACCTTCTCTCTGCAAATCCTTGTTTTGTATCTGTTTTACTAATACCTCTATCCATAGAGTCTATGTTTTCTCTTTCCAATTCAATTCTACTTAGTATTTCAAAAGCATCAAATATTGCTAACTTTTTTGACATCGCTGCATTCTTAAGCTTGTCGGCAGATAAGTCATCGTCTGAGTTTATCTTTATGATGTCCTCTTCTGCAACTTTTATCAGTTGCTCAACAGCTTTATGCCCTGCTGCAATTATTTTTAATTTTACTTCTCTAATGTTCATTTTTTTCTAAAAATATTACTTGTATTAATCTTGAACAGTCACCTTCTCCAAAGTTTTTAAATATAGTTCTTGAGTGTGGAGCATTTGAATTAAATGCAATCATTCTATTAAACTTTGAAAGCACTCTACATAACTCATTATTTTCTTTATCGTAAATTGTAGTTCCATCATCAAACGGATGATATTTACTAAGATACAAAATGCAAGTGATATCTCCCATCATATCATCTTTATGTATAAAATTTGGCTCTTCTTGATTTAATGGCGACTTTCTTACAAAATTAAATTTCACTTTATATCTTGGATACAATAATTCAATATATCTAGCAAACTCATCATTATCTCTTGCTTGTATATTTTTAAATACATTGACACCATCTGTTACATCGTAAAATTCTCCTTTTAAAATATCCTCTACATATTGAATTGGATTATCCAACACATTGTCAAATGATATTAAATTCATAGCTTAATTGTTATTTGATGATCCATAATTCGATACAACTTTTCATCGTCAACAGTAAACTCGTACTCAGAATCAAACTTGTAACAAACAACATCTCCTGCTTTTATTCCTTTACTAATCAAGTATTCATTTGGGTACTTCATTATACCCATCAATGGCTCATTAGTAAAACACTTCTTGATGTAGCATTCAATTGCCGGCAATGGCTTTACAAAACAATACTTGTCATACGCGTTCCACGTAGAACTTTTTTTGTACATAAAAAACTGATCAGTTTCAATAAAGAAGTTATCATCTCTAAAGAAACTCTTACCACTTTTTTGACGACCCTTCATGTCGTTGTAATACTTAAAAACATTATGATGAACGAGTAATATATCACCCGGAGTAATTGGGCCGTTGTAACCTAAAGGGACTTCTACGACTTCTGCATATCGGTTAGAAAACATGTGGTCTTCCTCTGAAGTACTAACCACTATCTCTACTCCTGATATGTCTTTTGTGTTGTCGTATCGTTTCCCCTTCAATGGCTTTGCTATGAAGTAGAATGGTGAACGCATTTAAAAATTTATATTATATTCGATTGAAATTGGTATTGTTGAATTGAACTCTTTCCAAAGCACTATTTCACTTTTTTCATTTATTATATACACTAATATAGAACTTGACTCTTCATCATGTCTTATTAGGTGAATCTCGTTAGAATCACCTAATACTTTTTGCCCTACAATATAATGCATTGCACCTCCTTTATAATCAGGACCAACTGATATTTTTCTTATATCCATTATGGGTAAATTCTTACTTCTATAGTAGTATTAAACAATGTACTATTTATATAGTTATCACTAAAATCTTTTGATGAAACAACAATTGAATTAGCTCCTGAAATAGCTGATCTAATAGTAATTGTATCATTTGATGCGCCTGCAGACCCTGCAAGTATAAATGTTTTTGAAGCATTTAAACTTGTAGAAAATGTAGCAACATATCTTCCTGTATTAAGGTAAGACCAAGTTACAGTTAGTCCTGTTGTATTTTCTAAAACCGTAGCAGTAGGAGCACTTGTTCCACTTTGTGTTAAAGTAGCTACGTATGAAGTATATTTACTTAATGCTAATGTTCCGCTTTCGTCAGGAAGTTGCCAATTTCTAGCAGCAGTTGGATTATCTGCTAATAAATTAGATTGAAAAGAAGAATTATAAAATTGTAAAGCACCTGAGTTTGTAGCAGTAGTGTCAACTGCTAATGCAATACCTCTACCTGTAGTATTAATTGCTGTAATAAAAACTGATGAACTTTTTTGAACTGTTAAATTGTTTGAAAACAATGTTTGAGAAGAGTATAATCTTATTTGCGCTACATTGTTTCTTTTAATAATAACATCAGCATTATCTGTTGTTCCTATAAAATTTGCTACGCCTAATCCTGTATTTCCTAATGTAGACCAACTACCACCACCTGTTATATCCGATAACATTGCAAATGTTCCACTCTTATCAGGGAAAGTATAAAGACGGTCTGCAGTAAGTCCTCCATATCCTAATCTAGTCATAAAATTTTCTCCTGCAAATACAGCCATATTGTTACTTGTAGCTGTAGCATTGTATCCAAATAAATTAACATGACTATAAGAGTTTAATGTACCTGCATCTGCACCAAAAGCATTTACATGAAAACCCGAATTGCTTACTGCAGCACCACTACCTAAAGCATTTATATGATAACCTGAATTGCTAGTAGCTGCAGTTGAACCTACAGCGTTTACATAAAAACCTGTATTGCTTAATGCTGCTTGATATCCTAAAGCATTTACTTCATTACCTGTATTACCTTGTGCTGCACCTGCTCCAAATGCATTTACATTATTCCCTGTATTACTTAATCCTGCAAGAGTACCTTGATAATTTCTACCATTAGTTAAAGCATGGTCAAAGTCTAAAACTTGTTGTAATGTTTGCGTTCCTGTTGGACCTGTTGCACCTGTTGGACCTGTTGCACCTGTAGGCCCTTGAGCACCTGTCGCACCTGCAGGACCTTGTGCTCCTTGTGAAGCTAACAACGCCCAATGTGTAGTATCTAAATCAGGAGTAATAGTACCTGATGTTGCTAATATACAAAACCATGATGCACCTCCGTAAGCCACAGCGTCATCAATGACATATGACGTACCTGACACCCATGAACTTTGCCAATTTAAACCTGCAGGACCTACAGGACCCGGAACACCTTGTGGACCTATTGGACCTTGTATACCTTGAGGCCCTGTTACAACTGATGATGACCATATTGGTATATTCCCTGTACCTTGACTTACAAGGACTTGACCTGATGTACCTGCACTTGAATTTATTAAAAACTGATTTGATATATTTATAGTATTTGTTTGAACAATACCATAAAAAACGCCATTAGCAGCATATAAAACTTTATTATTTAAATTAACATCTGCTGTTGCTCCTGTATATGGAACAAACCCACCATTTAATCCTATATAAGAAATTAACTGATTAACAGTAAAGTTTTTAGTAGCATTATTATTTGCAGTATCAGTACCAATCATCTTATCATTACCTGATATTGTTGATGGTGCTAAAGGATATGATTCTATTTTTGCCATTGTTTTTTTTATAAAATTACAAAAAATATCTCAATGATATTTTACTCGTCATTTTCAATAGCTTTTATGCTATGGTTTTTATCTATTAGTTCTAAAAAGTAATACAATAATCTGCCAATAAATGTCAAAGTATTAGCTAATTTATTTTTACCAATTACTGAGCTAATTGTCTCATCCTCATTTCCAAACTTATAAATACTGTAATGTTTTATTAAAGTTGAGTTGAATAATCTACCACACACTACATTTCCCAATTGATCTATTGCTCTAGCTATATTATAAAAATACTTTCTTCTTCCTAAATAAAATATTGAAAATATAAATCCTATTGGAAAAATTATAATTGATACTACTATTGCTATTATAAGAATCATAACTGATCTATAAAAGTTTTTCCTTGTGTTATTGCATTGTCTTTAGTAACTGTATTTAATTCTTTAGCGTATGTTATACCTTGTGCAATTAATTGCCAATAAGCGTTATTTGGCAAGTTTCCATCTTCATCAGGACCTATTCCATTAGATTGTTCATCTGTCACACCTAATACAATTTGTGGCAATAGCAAATCATCCATCTCTGTATTTATTTTATTAGCTTGTCCTTCAGGCAAAACTGTCAATGTCTTAAACATATCTATTACCTCTACTACATTAGCACTCACATCAAAAAAAGCATCTAAATCATTATTCCCATTTAATGTTATTTTTAATCTATTAATTAATGAGAAATATTGCTGTACTGAACTATTTCGTAAATAGTGTACTATATAATAATAATGTTTTGCTTTTAATCTAATTTGTACCATATTTTTTGTATTTTATTCAATGTAAAGTGTTCCTGAAAATATACTTAATGTTGGAGCTATTGTATTAGTAGATATTACCTTCATTTCAATATAATTACCTTCAGTAACACTAATTGACAACGCATTATTATTATAAGTCCTAAAAATAGCTGATGCTGTTGAAGACGCCACTAATGTATCAGTTGTATTATTTAACCTTATACTAACAGTAATTGAAGTTATCGTTCCAGTTGTAGCTGAGTATGAAGTAATGTAAGCTTTTTTTATTATGCCTGTTTTTGGAATATATACTCTTGACTGATCAGCAGTTGTACTATTACTTCTACCAAGATTTCCAAAATAATAAGTCGTTCCTGTATTTAAATTACTTTGTAATGATGTAAGTGCTAATGTATATCCTTTACTATTAATTTGTGTTTGTATTGCACTTGTAACACCTGATACATATCCAAGTTCTGTATCTGTAACTGTACTAACAGCCACCTTTCCACTTGCATTACTAATTAATGCTCTTGACACTGTAAGATCAGACGATGTTATTGTTGTAGCAGCTCCTGTTATAGTAGCCTGTTTGGTTCCTATCTGTGTTTGTATTCCACTTGTAACGCCTTTGACATAGCTCAACTCAGTTAATGATGGATAAGTTGCAGTTGTAAGACTCCCTATTGTACTACCTGTGCTAGTGAAATACGCTATTTCATTAATAGTTCCTGTTCCTGATACTCCTCCACCTGAAGGAATAGTTTGTGTTGTTAATTCACCATTTGAACCTGCTACTACCATTCTCGTACCACTTCCTGCTAATCTTGGAAGTATAGTATTGGTATTATCATCTTTAAATCTGATATTACCACTACCATCTGAGATTATAACATTATCAGATAATGAAGTACCTAATCCTGTTGCTTTGCCAATAATTGTATTATTAGAACCTGATGTTATAGTATTACCAACACCTGATCCTATTAATATATTATTATTTCCACTTACTAAAAATGCTGCAGCTCCATTACCTAATACTGTATTATCAGAACCTGTAGAAAATCCTAATGCCGAATAACCTATTGCAGTATTATTCTGACCATTAATTAAATTATTAAGCGTATAATTTCCTAATCCAATATTTGAATTACCATTTGTTATTTTTTGTAAACTATAATGCCCAATTCCTAAATTTTGATATGAACTAGCAGTACTTGAGTTTAATGCTAAACTTCCAAATGCCAAATTATCAAAATCAGCAACACCTCCACCAAAACCAATTGTTATATTTTGAGATGTAGACGATGTTTTTTGAATTAAAATATTATCTCTAAATGTTTTTGAACCTCCGAAAGTTTGTGTTCCTGTTGTAACAACACCTCTTGCAGATAAGGCAGCATCAGGTACATTAAGTGTTATTACAGGCGTAGTAGTACCATTGGCTACTGTAGAATTTAAATCTGTACCACTTGTGCCTAATGTCAAAGCAGCTACTGAAGTAACCGTTCCTGTTCCTGCAGGAATTGTAATTTCACCATTTACATCTGCTCCTACTCCATTTACTTTTAATGCTAAATTTCCATCTCCTAATGGAAGATAAATAGTATTAGCAGTTATAGTACCATCAGGGACATAATTAGGATAATTTAAATTACCTGTATAACCAAAAGTTCCTGTTGGATCAGAAAAATTATAATACAATCCTAAATGAGTTAGTTCTACGTTTTTTGGACTTGAACCAAGCAGATTTTTAGAAATAGATACTCTGTCACCATTAACTGCCGCTACATCTCCATTTACTAAATCATTAGCATATTGGAATCCTGTAGTTGGAGAAATTGTAACAAAATTGTTTTGTCCTGCAGAATCATACAATGTTATATTTAAATTATTCTCAGATATATTACCTGCTGCTAATACTTCTTGCAATGTTGGTGTTGTACCACTACCTGTTGCTGCAATTGTGAAACTAGGATAAGTACCTGTAATGTCTATACCTGCACCCTCGTTTAATATAACCACTTGGTCAGGCGCCGTATTTGTTATTGTAATATTTGGAGTTGTAGAAGCATCTGCAACAGATGCTGATATTCCTGTTCCCGGAGTAACAGCTACAGATGTAACCGTTCCTAATCCTAATCCACTTAATGTTACATTACCTGTTAAATCAGCAGGATTACCATTTACCGATGTAACTAAAACTCCGCTATTTGAAGGATATAAAAGTGTTTGATTAGCATAAGTATTTGGATTAATATCTACATTAAATCCATTGTTTGAATATCTTATACCACTTGCTGAATATGAAGCTGTTTTTTGTAATGAACTTTCTTGAACATCTAATTTATTTGGAAATAATGCAGATGAACTATTCAATAGATTATCAAATACATACAATCCTACATTTTGACCATACAACTTCTCTAAATCTAAAGCTATTGTAGATGTTGTGGTATTAGATAATATCAAATTCTTATTACCTGTATTGCCTTGATTTAATACATTTCTAAGTGTTTGACTACCAATATTATAAGTCCAAGACGCAGGGCTTCCACTACCATTGCTCATCAATACTTGCCCTACCAATCCTGCAGTACCACCTAAAATTAATTGATTGCCAACTATTATACTATTAGCCGTTAGATTAAAAGCACCTAAGTCTACATTTTGAGAAGCATTTACATAAGGAACAAGTAAATTATTCCCTATTGAATAACCTATATATGCCGCTAAATCACGAACAGTATAGTTTTTGGTAATCATAGAGTTATTGGCATCACTACCAATAACCTTATCATCATCAACTATAGTGCCGTCAATTACGTATGTACTTATTCTAGCCAATGACTTTTTAGTTTAATGTCAAAAGATACAATGTCTTGTCTATCAATCCCAACATCTCATCCATTATATTCTGAATCTCAGATGGATAATTGTTTCTTTCAGTATCTATAATAGATTGCAACTCCTTTAAATGAGCAGTAGCATCCATATTTTTTGATTCAGGTATAACAATCTCGCATCTTTTAAATCTACCAAAATAAGCTTCAGTAAAAGTATCAGTCAAGTCAAGAATGCCATCATAATAACCATTCAATGCTTTATGCTCTGCAAAACTTGTTGTTTGCAAATGCGCAATATGCATTGTGTCTCTTGAATGGAATAATATTCCAATAAATTTTCCCGGTGTCATATTAATCTTGTTTTTTAGTTACTTCTCCTGTTTGGATATTAATTACTGCATCAGTACCATACTTTTCAATAAGCATTTGCTCGTTTTTTGCAAACGTCATTCTTAACTCATCAATCTGCTTTAACAATCCTTGCTTTTGAAGTTCTAAATCGCCTAATCCCATCTTTGCTTTTGAGAAATCAGCGTTCATTCCTTGAATTAATTCTAATTCTTCTTGTGTAATCATTACTTGATCTTGCATTTTATTTGATTTTTAATTGTGACTAAGTTATGTTTCTTTTAATTGAGCTTCCGAAGTAGTAACCAAAAATAGATAGTACTACGCCTTCTGAAATTCCAATAAGATGTATCCATATTTCTTTATTTGCTTCAGGTATTTGTAAATAAACAATCGCATAAACGATAAAACAAAACACTCCCAACCCTATTATGCCTGTAAGATAAAAAAGAAAATCAAATTTATGCATTTTTGCAACCTCAATTTCTCTATTTCTTGCAGAAGCTTTGTCCTCAATCTCTAATGAGTACATTTCTTTAAGTTGGTCAAAGGCTATTTGCTTGTCTTCAGGTGATAACTCCTCAGAACTACCTATTAAATTCTTAACTATACCCAACACACCATTACTTGGCAATACATCTCCTACCACATTCAATATGTTTGGAGCTTTGTCTTTTAAAAACTTCCCAACCTTTGTTTCGCTAAACTTTTTTTTATCAGGCATTATTCTAAAATTTCAAAGTGCATGAAATCAAACCCCTTTTCTATTCCTAATGAAATAAATCCATGACTATAAAATATGTCAATCATTGGTTTATACTCAGGTCTTGCAAATCTAGCTGTTTTACTTGTTTCTTTTAATGTATTTCTTGCAGGATCTAAGTCAATCGCTATTCCCCAAGAATGCATTGACCACGCCGACCCGCCTCTCATCTTTCTATAGTTAAAACAACCACCAAACAAGTCAATTCCCAACTCTTTTATCTTGTCGTACCCATAATGGATAAGCAATGCGTTAAAAACTGCTTTGAACTTATCAGCAACAAGCTTATGACATCTCATTGTATTAACTGTAGTATTAGTATCCCAAGCTATTCTCATAGGGTACGGCAAATCAATACTTACTAAGTATCCTTCTCCTGTAATATTTGCAGTACCGTATTTTTTTACAACCTGTTGTGTAGTCATTCTTGTTCTTTTTTGTCTTCAGTATACTTTTTATGCACGAATTTCTTCACCTCGTTTGCTATTCTAACTACTGTATAAATTATAGTAGCCAAAAACAATATACTTTGTAAATCAGTAGGTATACTTGGAATCTGCAATGTAATCATGCATGCCAAATTCGCTCCTAAAACCTTTGCATCATCAAAATGTACCATATAATATTTTTTTTTAAAAAGACTACCAAAGTGCATTTACTAATGTTGCTGTAGTTCCTGTTGCTCTTAATCTTGTTACTTGAATAGGAAGTGTTGTACCTGCAGGAACTCCATTAAAAGTAAGCTGATCTCCACCTATTGTAATTACAGATACAGTACCTGTACCACCTATATACAAATAACAACCGGGATTCCCCATACTTGTTTGTGGTGACATAGCATAAACAACAAATGCTTGTGATGTTGCAGTAAATATATTTGCATTTAAAGTGAGCTGAGTTTCGCTATCAACCGAAACTACAGTAGCTGCCGTTCCTAATGTATCATTATGTACAACATCTCCTTGTCTTACATTATTTGTAATAAATGTAGCAGTAGAATCAATCAATTTGGAAGCGGTTACTGTTGTAACTGTTCCTGATTCTATTGGTGTAGGATACGCAATATCAGCATCATTTGAAGGATGCGCTCTTAACGCTCTTGTAAATGTTGTTTTAAATAAAGACATGGTTTAATTTTTTTTGTAGTTATAAGGGAAAGCCTTATTTAAAGCTTCTTTTCTTTTGTTGCATCCGCAATCTTTTTTACCAACCGAAGTTGCTACTTTATGAACGACTGCTTTTATTCCTGTAGCCGTTGTAAACTTTTCAATTGTGTCGCCTAGTCCTTTACTTTGTTGCATATGATTTGATTTTATTTGTTTTTAATAACCGACCACAAGAACCCAACTGCAGTCATAACAGCGCCAATTGTTTCTTCAACATTAGCTTCAGTTGATAAACCTTTGATAACTAATACACCACCAATAAATGTTAATGCATGTCTGATCATTCCTAATACTTGTTCTTTGTTCATAGTTTTATTTTTTAGATTTTAGATACTCTGTTTCCCATTCCTACTCTTGACTTCTCTGCTTTTTTTGAAGCCAATTGAGAAGAAGATAATTCGCTTTTTGTCTTTGGTGTTGCAGATGAAACACGTTTGCTCGGTCTGCAATACTCATTCTTACCTCCTGCCCCACAAGCTTTGCCTGATTTTGTGTCTACCCACTTCTCAGCTTGCCATCTTTTCAATGCACTACCCTCTTCCGTTTTTCTCACGCTACCTGACGACTTCCTACATTTAGCAATAGCTTGTGAAGCTCTTGCTGATGGAAAAACATCATACTGTGCTTTTACTTTTTTATAACAGGCGTCTTTAGGCATTATTTACGGTTTTTTTCTTAAAATACTATCTGCTTGCTTTCTTTCTTTATAAGCATTTCCTGCAAAAAAATCTCCAAGTTCTTTTTGTCTTTGCGCAGGATATCCTTTTAAATTATACTTGGCATTTCTGTACATTTCATTTGCTATAGCCAAATCTTCTCTTGAATTTTTAAGATAAGGAGCAGCTTCTTCTCCTTTTGGATTTCTTTTACTTACGCGCGTATTATCAGATACAGCTTTAAAAGCAGGAGTTGCAGATAATGGGTAGTCTCTCCCTTTTGATTTCTTTTCAGGCATTATTTTTTCTTTTTAATAGGTTTACTTACATTACCTTTCAAAAACTTCATAGCTCCATCTAATGATTTCTTAGACTCAAACTTTGCAGCTTTCTTAACTATTTTTTTCATTGAAGTTTTCATAGTCTTAATATTTTCCTCTTCTACCTTTTGGATTAGAAGTGGTAGAACCTCCCGGACCTGCCCAAAGATTTTTACAAGCCCAATATCTCGGTGTTAATTTATCATTTGCTGTATCGCAACCGTGCCTTGCCTTAAAACTCTTACGAGCCGCAGCAGAGTAATTGTTGCCATAACCTGTAGCTCCGAAGTGAAGGAGCTTTTCAACTCCTCCACTACAAGCTTTAACCATTTTTTTCTTTTCCGGCCTATCAGACGGAACAGGATGGTTGCATTTCATTTTTGACTTATCAGCCATTGTTTTGAATTGGAGTTTTAAAACTTCTACTTGGATGTCCAACTTGATGTTCATACTTCAATCCATTAACTATAACTTCTTCAGTTTTCACTACTTCCTTAGCAACTACTTCTTGAGTAACTACTTCTTTAGGGATTTCGGTTATAATTTCTTTCTTTGCCATGATTAGTACCCTCCTTTTTTTGTCATGCCTTTGCCTTTAGCAGCAGTCATTACTTTTTTAGTAGCTCCTTTCGAACCACCTTTCATGCCACCTGTTTCTTTGATCATTTTACCTGTTGCTTTTGCACCGCCGCTAGGCATTTGCATTCTTGAAGATGCAGGTAAATTTGGAGTTGCTTTTGTTGCCATTGTTTTATTTTTTAAGGTTTATAATGTTTGCAATGTTTGTAATTTGCCTAATTGTTTTGGTCTGTTTGAATTGGCAGGACCTCTAGATGACTTCTTTTGAGTGATAATCTTCTTAAGCATTGTGTTGTCACTCTTTAATTTAGCAACCTCAGCTGCAATAGTTTTAGTGTCGTCTACTTTTTTATCTTCTGCCATTTTATTAACTTTACAAAACAAAGATAATAAATTTAATTAAATGAAAATAAGAAACTACGACTACATGAAATATTGGAGAGTTATCCGATATTACTACAAGAAAAAAACAGGACTAACTGAACCCGATTTGGATTTGATGTTCTTCCTGTACTCTGAAGATGAGTTTAGCAAAATGAAATTTGAAGAGTTTGATACCATTCTCGGATGGAAGGTTACAAGATTTCAAGACCTTTTGAGAGACGGATGGATATCAGTTTTTAGAGAAAGAAAACGCAAAGAAAAGACACTATACCAACTTTCGCCAAGAGGGAAAAGATTAATAACAACAATCTATAAAAAAATGAATGGGGAAGAAATACCTATTAGCCTAAACAATGACAACATATTCCACAAAGAAAAGCTTGGCTTTAATGACAAGAGATATATCATCATGATTAAGAACATGAATGAGCAAGTTAGAAAGAAGTGGCACGAAGCTCACAGTACAACCACAACATCGCGCTCCTGAATAATGGTAAACTGAGTATCGTTGATAATCATCGTGAACCCATGACCTTTATCATAGTAGATGGTATCACCTTCATTGATAACAGTCACATCTGTTCCGGGCTTCTCAACGATACCCTTTTTATACCTTAGCTGATTGGCATCATCTCCTGATAAGTATAACCCTGATTCAGTTTTGATGTCCTCTTCAATTGTTTTAACAACTATATATTTCCCGATGGGTGTCATGTGTTTAGTATTTAAGTGTTAGAACTTTTACCACATTCATCTGCGCATTTAATATCTCACCTATTGCGTGGTCGTATAGTGTCGATGAAAGATACGTAGGTTCTTTAGTCATAGAGTCTTCTTTTAACAAGTCAGCCAACTCTGCACAAAGTTGTTTTGCTTTTGCAACCTTATCATCTGCTGATGGATTGAATGTAATTCCTACTAATTTTTCTCCAAATGTCATTTCTCTTGAATCCATATTATTTGATTTTAAAATTCAGTATTTGCCCATATTACTAACTGCTCATCGTCATCGTCTTGACTACGCATCTTCTCCTCAAAGTACTCAACTGCGTCCTCTTCGTCCATACCGTCAGTATATACCAAGATGTCCAAGCACTTTGTAACTGAGTAGATTAGTCGTGATGTGTCTAGGTCCAACCCTATAACAGCCTCATCAAATCCCTTGACCGTATCGAACACAACGTCAGGGTACGCTTTTTGTATTTTACTTAGTGTTTGACTCATAACTTCTTGCCATTGTGATTATTGCATTAGTGCTAAGAATTGTAACTGCCACACTCACCGCATTTTGTAAAGCTGACCTTGTAACCTTCAACGGGTCAATAACACCCATCTCAATCAAGTCACCCATCTCTCCACTCTTCAAATTGTATCCATGACCCTCCTGCTCATTGCCATCGTAAATGTCTTTAACATGTAGCCCTGCGTTCATAAGTATTTGATTTAGAGGCGATAAGAGTGCGCTATATAAAATTAAACTTGCAACAATCTCATCGTTAGTATAGTCAGACTCGTCAATATGCGCAATAGCTATCTCAGCCAATGCCTTGCCTGCACCTGCAAGTATGCCCTCTTCAAGTGCTGAGCGAACTGCACACACCGCATCATCAACTCTATCGTATAGCTCCTTCTGCTCTAGGTCAGTTTGACCACCAACGAAGATTACACCAATACCACCTGTTAGTGAAGCGATGCGCTCCAAGATAAAGTCTTTGTCTGCTTTGCGCTTTGCCTGAGCATGTGCGTCCCAAAGCTGTGCAACCCTTTGGTCAATCTCTTCTTTCTTTGATTTAAGTGCTGACTTGATGATAACAGTCTTGTCTTTGCTAACAATTATTTTGGCAGCGTGACCAAGATTGCCAAAGTTAATATGGCTTAGGTCATCACCTGTCTTCTCGCTAAAATATGTAGCACCAACACTTGTTGCAATGTCTTGCATAATCTCGTGTTGCTTGTATCCAAAATTTGGAGGAGCAACCGCACAAACCTTCAAGTTCCCCTTCATCACATTCGCAGCCAACGTGTTCACCACGTTCCCATTGCACGGAGAGATTATCAAAAGCTTCTTACCCTCGCTGATAATTGGCTTAAGCACGTTCTCAATTTGCAATATGTTAGCTATCTCAATGTCAGCCACAAGTATCATCACGTCCTCAAGCACGCATTCGTCCTTTTTTTGGTCGTTAATGAAAAGTGGACTAAGATATCCTCTATCAAATTTTAAGCCCATAGTGGTCTCCGCATACGTCTCAGAGGACTGACTCTTCTCCACCGTCACTATACCATTCTTGCCAACGTCTTTGTACACCTCTGAAATTATTGAACCAATGCTCTTGTCATTGTTCGCAGATATAGTCGCCACATCCAACAACATCTTTTTCGTAACCTTTTTACTCTTCTCCTTCAACTTCTCCACCACCTCGTTTGACATCTCCACCAAATGTCTCAACACCGCAGTCCGATTATGGTGCTCCTTTATCAGCTCATTGCCACCCAACACCAATGCCTCAGTCAAGACAATCGCGGTAGTTGTACCATCACCGGCACTCGTTGCCGTCCTGTCCGCTGCCTCCTTCATCATCCGAACCGCAAGGTTCTCGACAGGATCAAGTAAGTCAACAGACTTTGCCACAGTTACACCATCCTTTGTAACCGTTATGCCATGCGTATGATTTGTGGATTCTATCAAAACAGTATTGCCGTTAGGCCCCAAAGTGCTCTTAACAGCCCTTGACATTTTCATAACACCATTGATAAGCTTTTGTCTACCCTGCTCACCAAATTGCAAGTCCTTTGGACTGTACCCTGAATTGTCTAACATCATATTGAATTAAATTTATGAAACCAAAGATACCAACTTCCAACAAACAACCAAAAAAAATATATATGCTAGTAGCGAAGCTATTAGCATCAAAACCATAAACCATTCCTCATTGCTTTTGTTTCCCATACCGAAATGTCATTTTATTTTTCCCTATTCTCTCTATATATTTATCTCCTTTTATTATATTTTTATGGCTACAGTTTCTCTTTTAAATCGACATTTTCGACATTAGTATTGATAATCAATACTTTATAGTATTATTTTCGACATAAAAACGACATAAATAAATAAATAAAAGACATAAAATACTAGATTATTAGTGATATTAAAAAATAAATTAATAAAAGAAGGGGTGTAAAAACACCCCCTCGACCCAATATTCATAAGAACACAATAAACCTAATATCCACATCCTCCCATCATATCCTCCTTCATCCCCCCCAAAGCTACCGCCTCTGACATGGTTGAAATCTTCTCCGCTCTCCTAATACTCTTCTTCATATCCACCATCTTCTGAATACCCGATGAGCTATCAGGTCTGTTGTTAATTTGCATACCGGCACTCATGCCTAATCCACCAACTTCGTTTTTAAATCCTCTCTGTTGGTAAATACTGTTTGATAAATCTAATGGTTTTCTCATGGCTTTTTTTTAGTAAAGATACAAAAAGATTTAAATAATTGTAGTACGGGGGTTCCCCCCCGTTTTACGTTCACGATCCGTGTATAGAAACCGATATTTAAAAAAGGGGTGGGGTATTGAATTTAGAAATTTGTTGTAGATATTTTGGCGTTTTCGTGTATCGGTCCCCGTTATAACGCTGATGCGTACACGCTACTTACTAACGTACACGCATATACGCATAACTCACTAACGCTCAAGCATATACGAAGGTTACCTCAACTTCGTATATAGGTAGACGTTAGTAGTAACTAACATTCAAGCATACACGCAAACTATCTAAACTTCGTCTACACATAACCGTTATAACAAACTAACAATCAAGCATATACGAAGGGCGCTCCCTTCGTCTATCCTTCTACGTTAGTAACTAATTAGAACCAAAATAAACTAACAAACGTTAGTTTTTATAGTGTAAAATAGCCAAATTAGATAAAATCTAACATAAAACGTAAAGTATTAGATATTATTCAATAAAATAGCCAAAAATTTAGAAAAGATTTATTATTTTTTTGTTCTAAAATCACCTGCATTGCACTATCTTTGAATTCGAAAGGGAGTTAAGGTAATGCCATATATGGTAACCTTTACTACTATGTAGTTATTTGAAATATGTTAAAAAAATCAACTATGAAATGAGAAGGGGAGACGTATGTCAAAAAATTAACAAGTGTCCGCTCAAGTGGACGATACAAAAAAACAAGTATTTTTTTTAATCATTTATAACAATTTAAACCAAAAAAAACATGTCAAACGTAAATGAAATTAACGCGCAAAATTTAACACAATTAAAAACAGATTTGAGCTTTCAAACAGATTCAAAGTATTTAATCATTAAAAGTTTAACGGCTGAAAATGTCGAACTTTTGCAAAAAAGTTGGGAAAAGACAAAAGAGCAAAACTGCGAAGTATTACAAAGTTATAACTACTTCAAAAGTGAAAAGTACAAAGACATTGCCAAAAAGTTTAACGTTACACTAACTACGGAAACCTACGCAAAATTATTCGGTATGTCTAGAAGTAATTTTTTAGAATGCGTACAATCTGCAAAAGTGGACGCAAACAATATCGTAAAGTATGAAAAACATTGCATAGCTGAAAATATCGGGCTAAGCCGTAAAGGTTTATTGAAATTTGTTGCCGATTTAAATAAGCCGTCCACTCAAGTGGACACGTCAAAAGACAATGATACGGATACGGATACGGATACGGATACGGATACGGATACGGATACGGATACGGCTATAATAACTAAAAAATTGTCGATTAAGATTGATAAAAACGACAAAATAAGTGTGGACGGGAAAGCTACCTTAAAGCAATTAACTTTAATAATGGAAGAGGTTAAGCGATTAATGGAAGAAGCAAAAGTAAAAGAAGAAAAGAAATAAGGTAAGGGGTTCGCCCCTTATTTTTTTTGCGCCGTACTATCATCATTGGTGGTGGCTCGGTGGCTCGTCACGAGGTGGCTCGGTGTATCGGTTCGACTCCGAGCCACCACCAATGATGA
>Ga0315294_10002325_pt1 | contig 20804 bp, 14 predicted proteins | sample YL17G13_40_MG_FD_203626 | JGI IMG/M metagenome (GOLD analysis project Ga0315294, IMG submission 203626) | Sediment microbial communities from Yellowstone Lake, YNP, Wyoming, USA - YL17G13_40 | ecosystem: Environmental > Aquatic > Freshwater > Lake > Sediment | place: USA: Wyoming | collected...
CGGCTTCCTTCTGATTAATCACGAGTTTATGCTTATCCTTATCGATGTTATAGCCTAACGGTGGCCTTCCGCCGATCCATTTGCCTTTCCTTTTGGCTGCGCCCATCTTGTCACGAGTGCGTTCTGAGATAATTTCTCGCTCAAACTGCGCAAAAGAGAGGAGGATATTAAGCGTAAGCCTGCCCATCGAGTTTTGCGTATTAAAATGCTGCGTAATCGATACAAAAGTTACACCATGTTCTTCAAAGACGGACAATAGTTCTGCAAAATTAAGAAGTGAGCGCGATAAGCGATCAACCTTATAGACTACTACGCAGTTAACCTTGTTGGTTTTAATATCGGTCATAAGCCTCTGAAGTGCGGGCCTGTCTGTGTTTGCTCCAGTAAAGCCCCCGTCATCGTATTCTTCCGGTAAGCAAATCCATCCTTCGTTCTTTTGACTGGCAATGTAGCTTTCGCAGGACTCGCGCTGGGCATCCAAAGTTGTAAAGTCGCGCTCAAGTCCATCGCTTACGGATTTGCGCGTATAAATGGCGCAATTAATGATCTTCTTTTCTTTGGGCTCTATGGTTTTCATAAGTTAAAAAAGTTATAGCCATTCCAATGCGCGCCGGTGATCTTTTCAGCTACGGCAGTGAGGTGCTTATATATCTTTCCTTCATATTCAAAGCCATCTTCAAGCACCTTAACTTGCTGTTTTTTGCCGCGGTAATCTTTAGTAATGATAGTACCCGGAATAGGGAGGCGTATATCTCTTCCGCGGGTTTTTGTTCTGGCCTGCGTTTCAATGCTTACCTTAGGTCTAATTGCCTTATTGTTAACCGGATCATATTTTTCAATAAGCTCCTTAAGCCGATCTTTGGCTTTAGCTGATAGGCCGCTATAGTGGTGAGCAGGGCCTTCAGGCCGCGTCGAACCACCATATTCAAGCTCTTGCAGGCGGTAAGCGATTCTTTTAACCAGGTAAATCCTATTATCCGAGCTCGCCTTTTTACCGTCAAACAGCTCCTCATATTTCTTTAAAAGCTCTTCCGTGGATAGGCTTTTTAAGCCCATAATTTGTGCCAGGATCGTATCTTTCACAATTGCCTCCGATTAAGCCTCATTCGACCTCATGATACATAGCCATAGCGTCGGCCATAAGTCAAGGCGGTATCGGCCAGATTTTTGACTATTATATGCCTTCTTATTTTTGGTTATCTTTCTCCTTAGCCTGGAACTTCCACCCGGACTTCCATCTCTTTACAGCAGTCTCTTGAATTTCTTTAATCCGGATGTTTGTAGTACCGGGTTTTACAATTTCGGCAAGCTCAGTTTTATTCATGACTCTGAAATTGGTGATTTTCTTAGCTTTGACAGCCTCCATCAGTTCCTGCCGGCTTGGGCCGCTGGCCTTATCCTTTTTCTCAGCCGTTTCCACTAAATCCTCCTTTGTTTTGCGGGTCTCCTTAACCTCATATCCGTTCCCGCCTTTGTCCACACGATATAAGGTTCCTTCTGTATTGGCCACGTTACCTTTCTTAAAAGCTTTTTCCTCTAACCTCATGACACATAAGGCCATAGTATCCGAGATATATCAAGGGAAATAGAGATACATTTTTTAATTGCCCAAAACGGCAAAAAGGCGTATAATTGGCTACAAGTTGTTACATTTTGTTATAAAGGAGAAGTCAGATATGGAAACGTTTACTGTCGAAGAGATAGCTAAATACTTAAAACTTCATGAATATACAATCCGACGCCTTGCCAGAGAAAGAAAGATACCATCTTTTAAGGCTGGTGGGCAGTGGAGATTTCGTAAGGATGAAATCGATAGATGGACTAAAAACGATGAACGAACAATAAGTCGAGAAGAATGAAGCGGACAGGAGTTGCTTACGGAGAGGTAATAGTCTGATCTATGGAAGTAATTTATAAAGCTAATATAACAGCGGGTGCGTTGTTGGTGCCTGAAAGCCGGAAGATAGCAGACCTGATGATACGAGAGGTTTCAGCCGAAGAGTGGAAGGACGCTATCGAAAGACAAAACATCCTACAGAAACTTAGCGTGTCATCATCGAAGCGTGTAGCGTCTCATATCCGTTCGCGTTTAGAACTTATGATGCCGGAGTTATGGCAGATGGTTCGGGATGGAGATGCTATTTTAGCGACGCAGGCTATCTTTGCCGCGGCGATTAAACATTGCCGGATATTAGGGGATTATCTTGATCTTGTCGTTCGAGAGCAATTCAGGAGATTGGAAGATAAGTTGACACCGGCTTTGTGGGATGAGTTTGTCGTTTCATGCAAACAAAGAGATCCTCTAATGGAGGATTTCCCGTCTTCAACGGCCAAGAAGATGCGTAGTGTCATCCATAAAATTTTAGTAGAGGTAGGCTATTTAAAGAGCGCGCATGACTGGCATTTGAAGAAAATAGAGATTGTGCCGGAAGTGATGGAATATCTGAAGAAAAACAACGAAGAATATGTTTTGAAATGTATACAGGTGAACAAATGAATTTTACCGATAGATTAAACGCAATTTTACCAAGGATTGCGGAAGAGGGTTTTTTGCAGAAAAAAGGTCTTGGCAATGAGATACCTTTTTATGTATTTGATTATCCGCCAGAAGAAGAACTCAAAATGCGAGAACATATTTCTTTTATCATTGAGCGCATGTCGCAACAGCATGCGCATATGCGTATGCTGCATATAAAATTATTCGATCTGATGGTTCAGCATCTTCGCGCGCGTGGGAATTTAGATAAAGCCTTTACTCTCGAAGCAGAGAAAGGATCACAGGCGCTATGGGATGCTTTGTCGGCATCCGTTAAGCCGGATCGTTTTATTAAGTTACTTGATGAAAAAAATCACCTAGCAGACTATGACATTATTTTTATTAGTGGCGTTGGGACGATATGGCCGTGGGTGCGCGCCCATTCTCTTTTGAATAATTTACAGAGCGTTACCGGGAATGCATCAGTCGTATTATTTTATCCGGGTGCTTATAGCGGTCAATCGTTTAAGTTATTCGATAGGCTGGAAACGAACAATTATTACAGGGCCTTTAGGCTGGTGCCTTAATGCATTCAAATTAAACGGAGATGAATATGAAAATCAAAGATCTTTTTACTAAAGATATTTTTCGACCAATCAATGGAGTTATTAAAGCTGATCAGCGCGATCCTGCGTCTATATGGCAAGAGCTGGATGAATTCGTGGTGACAAAGGAGTTAGTTGGGCATCTTGATAAATTCTTCTCTATTTATGCAGATACGGTTGATAATCCGAAGCATTCAGATGCCTCCGGCAAGATCGGGGTTTGGGTATCCGGTTTCTTTGGGTCTGGCAAGTCTCATTTTATCAAGGCACTCTATTATCTTTTCGCTAATACACAGGTTGAAAAAGATGGTATTAAAAAAAATGCCATTCAGTTCTTTGAGAATACAATTCAGGATGCAATGCTTTTGGGTACTGTTAAGCGAGTAGCTGGGAAAAATGCGGATGCCATCCTTTTTAATATTGATAGCAAGGCAGATCAGTCAAAGGGGCGGGACGCTGTCCTATCTGTATTCTTGAAAGTTTTAAACGAACTTCAGGGGTATAGTTCCGACCATCCTCACATCGCGCATATGGAACGGTATCTTGATAGTAATGGTTCGCTTTTAGAATTTGAAAAAAACTATAGGGAATTAACCGGGGAGGAATGGAAAGAACGCAGAGTTGACTGGCAGTTTAATCAGGATGAGATCGTGAAGGCACTTGCCAAGACATTAGGGCAAAGCGAAGCGGCTTGCCACAGATGGATTGATCATGCGGAGACGGACTTTTCTTTAACTGTTGAGAATTTTGCTAAATGGGTAAAGGAATATCTTGATAAAAAAGGCGCTACACACCGTTTATTCTTCTTTGTAGATGAGATCGGGCAGTTCATTGGCCAAGACGGGCATCTGATGCTTAACCTTCAAACGATTGTTGAAAATTTAGGAACAACATGTAGCGGTAGGGCATGGGTTATTGTAACTTCGCAAGAGGATATTGATATTGTTGTGGGGTCTTTGAGCAATACTCGCAGAAATGATTTTTCTAAAATTACAGGGCGCTTTAGAACGCGACTTTCACTGTCAGGTTCAAATGTGGATGAGGTTATCCAGCGCCGCCTTCTTGAAAAGAAACAGGACTGCGTTGATAAGTTGAAAAAGCTTTATACGCCTTGCGCAGATATTTTAAAAAATCAGCTTACTTTTTCATCGGATACCGGTATGACGTTATCATCTTTTAAAGATGCCGATGACTTTGTGGCGACATATCCTTTCATTCCTTACCAATTTAAATTGCTTCAAAAGGTATTTGAAACCATACGCCGGGCAGGAGCGACAGGGCTTCATCTTTCGCGTGGGGAACGCTCTATGCTCGACGCGTTTCAATTCGCGGCCCAGAAAGTGGCCGAGAAAGATACTGGAGTCCTTATTCCGTTACATTGGTTTTATCCGTCAATCGAAAGCTTTCTTGATACTTCGGTAAAACGCACAATTGATCAGGCTGGAAGAAATCCGTCGCTTCATAATTTTGATATCTTCATTCTGCAGACGCTTTTTATGATCCGTTATACTGTCGAGGTAAAAGGCAATGTCGATAATCTTGTCACGTTGTGTATCGATTCTATCGATGCCGATCGCCTTGCGCTTCGTAAAGAGATCGAGCAGTCTTTGGGAAGACTTGAAAAAGAAACACTTATCGCGCGAAGCGGCGAAAACTTTTATTTTCTTACCAATGAAGAACAGGATATTAGTCGCGAGATCAAGACCGTGGAGTTGGGGTTTGGCGATGAGAGCCGGGAGTTAAGCAAAATCATCTTCGAGGATATTTATCGGGATGATCGCAAGCACCGGTATGCCAAAACAGGAAAAGATTTTGACCTGACGCGAGTTTGCGATATGAATCCACACGGCGGCCGCGTGGATAAAGGGCTTATTATTTCAGTGATTTCGTCTTTTTATGACGAATACGCTATGTTTGGCCAGCATCGCTGTATTGGCGAGAGCACAAACGATAACGGCTGCATATTGCTAAAGCTTCCAGAGAGCGACGATTTAAGCAAGGAAATACGCGCTTATTTGAAGACCGAAAAGTATATATCCCGCAAGAATGATGGCAACCCGGAAGTCAGGCGTATTTTAGATGAAAGAAAATCAGACAATCGTCAGCGCAAGGCCCGTTTGATAGAAATGGCCAGAAGCCTTCTGGCGCAGGCAGAAATATATATCAACGGCCAGATTTGGAACGATGGATCACAAGACGCGCTGACGGTACGTTGCCGCGCTCTTGACTATCTCGTTGATAATACTTTTTCCAAGATGGGCTATATTGATCATCCTTGCGCGAATCCGCAAAACGAGATTCAGTCAGTGCTTCGACATGATGATACGGCGCAGAGAATATTTGATATGAATATCCCGGACAATAATCCGCGTGCGGTAAAAGAAGTCCGGGAATATATCGCTTTGTGTGCTATGCAAAGCAGGCAAATTGTTATGGGGGAGATCATTGATCGTTTTGGCGCACGCCCGTACGGATGGAATGAGTGGGAGATCGTACTTATCATTGTTAAGGTATTGTGCCTCGGGGAAATACAGCTTGAGTTTAGCGGCGCGGTATTGGAAAAGAGACGCGTTAATGAGGTTATTCAGCGCACAAGTAATTGGAAGAAAATAACCGTAAGACAGCGCAAGCTAGTTGACTCAGGCCGTATTGAAGAGGCGCGCAAACTTGGTCAGGCAATGTTTGGCGAAATGGGGCCGGATAAAGAACTGCCGCTTTATGACTTTCTGCGAAACAAATTCAATGATTGGCAGGGACTGATCAACGAGTGCCGGGCGCTCGCCGAGACAGGCAAATATCCGGGCCTTGCGGAAATTCAAGAAGCCTTACGATTAGCCGCGATAGTGCTAAATGCTGGCGACAGTTTCGAATTCATAGATCGCTTCATAGAAAATCGTGACGCGCTTTTACGTTCATCAAAAGATTTCTCTGATATAGAAGCTTTCTATGCAAAACAGCGGGTGCAATGGGATGAATTATGCTCCGCACTTGACCGTTTCGAGATAAACCGGTTTGACCTTGAAAAAAATGATTCCGCGCGACAGGCGTTATCCCGCATACGTGAGATTAGAACTGCTCCAGCCCCTTACGGTGTTATCAAAGAGGCGGGCGCATTGATCCGCGAAGTAGAGAGTATAAATGATGAGCTTCTTAAAGAGGCGCGTGTTGAAGTTGAAAAACGGATAAGTGAATTGGCTGGTGATCTGGAAAAAGACGCCGCTAGCCATGGAGTCTCAAAAGACGAGATCGCAAAGAGTAAAAGTGTATTTAACTCATTAACAGAACGTATTAAACATGAACCGAGTATTGCCAATATAAGACGTTTTCAGGAAGAAGCAAAAGAGGTTTTTGAGCGCGAGATGAACCGCCTTATAAAGACAGTTTCGAAGGGTGAAGATGTGCCCAAGGAGATAAAAACGATTTCAGTTAAAAGTTTATCCCGCAAGCCATATCTTGAGACGGAAAAAGATGTCGACGATTATGCTGACATTTTACGTGATGAGCTTAAAAGACTGATCAAAGAAGGTAAGCGGGTAAGGATCGAATAGAGGGAAAATGGTACATAAAAACACGCTAAAGTCCTATGCCCCAGATGCCCGCAGGGAATTTATTAAAGCTGTTACCGAACGCGCCGCTTTTTACGGGATAACCGCAAAAAAGGTCTTCCCGTGCGAGATAAAAGGCGATTTTGCGTTTATATCCGGAAGGCCGTTTCCTAAAGATATTGATAAAAAACGAAACGATCTTATCCTACGGGTTGAAAAGGCGGGTTTCACTCAGACCATGGAGGAGATTGCTTACACATGGTTTAACCGATTTATGGCGATACGGTTTATGGAGGTAAACGGGTATTTATCACACGGATACCGTGTGTTGAGCCATCCTGAAGGGCATAACGAGCCGGAGATTCTTGAAAAGGCGCAGTTTATCGAAAAACTAGACGGTCTTGAGAAGGACGAGATCATTAAACTTAAGACTGCCGTAGGCAAAGAGAGCGAACTCTATCGCAGGCTCATTATCGCCCAGTGTAATGATCTAAGCGCCGCTATGCCGTTTCTTTTTGAGCGCGTGGATGACCCCACAGAATTACTGCTTCCCGATAATCTTCTAAATACCGATTCACTTGTCCGGAAAATGGTGAGTAGCATTCCGGAGGAAGATTGGAAAGAGGTTGAGATCGTCGGTTGGCTGTATCAGTTTTATATTGCGGAGAAAAAAGACGAGCTTATGAAGGCCAAAAAGGCCTACAAGACCGAGGATATCCCCGCGGTTACCCAGCTTTTTACGCCGAACTGGATCGTGAAATATCTGGTTCAAAATTCTCTCGGTGCCAAGTGGCTTAGTACCTATCCGAAGTCCGTGCTTAAAGAAAAGATGGAGTATTACATCCCTCCAGCCGAACAATCCGAAGAGGTAAAAGCTAAGATCAAGGAAATAACCCCAGCCTCGCTTAATGCTGAAGACTTGACTGTAATGGATCCAGCTTGTGGTTCAGGGCACATCCTTGTTGAAGCGTATGGCCTTCTGAGGGAAATTTATTTAGAGCGCGGTTACAGGGCCCGCGATATTGCTGGGCTTATTTTGACTAAGAATATTTTTGGTTTAGAAATCGATGATCGTGCCTCCCAGCTTGCGGGCTTTGCGCTTCTCATGAAAGCATACGCGGATGACCGAGAGCTATTCAAGAAAGGTATTAAGCCGAATATTATTTGCCTTAAAAGTGGCAATGGCGCGGGTGCGCATTTTAAAGAGGCGCAGGAATTGATAGAGCTTTTTGAGAACGCGAAGACGTTTGGATCTCTGATCAGAGTCTCGCAATATCTGCAGAAAAAACTGCCTGATATCGCGAAGGTACTTGAAAAAAAGAAAACCGGTGACATGTTTGAACAAAAGGCCGCGGAAGTTGTCGAAGTTTTATTAAAGCAGGCAGAGATTTTATCTAAACGTTACGATTGCGTGATCGCCAATCCACCCTATATGGGCGGGAGGTGGATGACTTCTATACTGAAAGAATTTACAAAGAGCCAATATTCTGAGACCAAGTCGGATCTGTTCGCAATGTTCATTGAACGCGGATTTGAGATGGCAAAAGATAAAATTGGCTATAACGCGATGGTCACGATGCAGAGCTGGATGTTTTTATCATCATTTGAATCGTGTCGTGAATTATGGCTAGGGATTAAAACGATTCAGAGTATGGCGCATTTGGGAGCGCGGGCATTCAGCACGATTTCAGGCGAAGTTGTTACTGTTACCTCATTTAGCTTTTTGAATTACCACGTGCAGAAATACAAACCATCATTTTTAAGGTTGATTGATGGCGACGAAGAAGAGAAGCGACGAGGCATTATTAACAGAAGTAACTTGTTTAATCGGATAGTTCAGGACGACTTCAAAAAGATTCCCGGTTCGCCGATTGCGTATTGGGTAAGTGAGAGATTTACTGAGATGTTCGCGAAAGGTATGCCGCTTGATGAAGTAGCTACTCCCAAACAGGGGATGGCAACAGGGAATAATGAAGTATATGTGCGGTCTTGGTTTGAAGTAGGATTTTCTAAAGTTGGGCTATTATTTCCTTCTAAAGAGATTGCGTGGAAAGATTCAAGGAAACGTTGGTTTCCCTATAATAAGGGGGGGGAGTTCCGAAAGTGGTATGGCAATAATGAGTTTGTTTTAAGTTTTGACAAGGAATCGTACTCTATCCTAAAAACGGTTGGAAACCATTGCCCTTCTGAACAGCTTTATTTTAAGGAAGGCATAACTTGGGGCCTCATTACTTTCGCATCATTTAGTTGTAGATATATGACAGACGGTTTTATTTTTGATGTCGGAGGGTCTTGCGCATTTCCAAGTAAAGACGACTTGGCTATTTGTTTGACTTTCTTAAATTCTAAACTGTGTGCTCTTATTTTGAAGTCTCTAAATCCAACTATTAATACACAGGTCGGAGATCTGAAAAAACTCCCTATATTGGTCACCAATAAGCGCTTAAAAAGTTTACTGCAGCCTAAGGCAAAGCAATTGATTGAAATTTCAAAATCCGACTGGGATTCAGTTGAAACTTCGTGGGATTTTATGGAACTCTCACTCTTTGGCGCAAAAAACAAAAAAACATCAGTAAACGAATCGTATCAAGACTATAAAAACCAATGCAACAAGATGACTGTGGAAATGAAATCTCTTGAAGAAGAAAACAATCGTATCTTCATCGATGCCTACGATCTACATGATGAACTTACTCCTGAAGTCTCCATTGAAGAAATTACTTTATTTGCCAATCCAAAATATCGTTATAAAGGCGAACTTACTGATGATGAGCTTGAGGCGAGATTTAAAGCGGACACAATGAAGGAGCTTTTAAGCTATGCCGTTGGTTGTATAATGGGGCGGTATTCGTTGGATGTGCTGGGGCTCGTCTATGCTCACGTTGAAAACAAGGGTTTTGACCCTAAGAAGTATAAGTCATTTCCTGCGGATGAAGATGGCATTATTCCAATTACCGAACGGGAATGGTTTGATGATGACGCGGCTTGCCGGTTCTTAAGATTTATTGAGACTGCATGGGATAAGAAAGGTTTGGACGAAAACCTTGATTTTATTGCCGATGCTATAGGTAGAAAGTCAGGCGAGTCAAGCCGTGAGGCGATCCGCAAGTATTTCGTGGACGATTTCTATAAAGACTATTGCCAGACCTATAAAAACAGGCCGATCTATTGGTTATTTACCAGCGGTAAAGAAAAGGCATTTCAGGCTTTAGTATATTTGCACCGTTACAACGAAGGCACGCTTGCGCGGATGCGTACTGAATATGTGCTTCCACTTCAAACAAAGATCATGCGGCATATTGAGCATCTTGAGAAAGACAAAGATGCCGCTTCCGGGAGCACGGCAAATAAGATACAGAAAGAAATTGTTGCGCTTCAAAAGCAACAGGCAGAGCTTTCAAAGTTTGACGAGAGATTGCGTCACTATGCGGATATGAGAATAGAGCTTGATCTTGATGATGGTGTTAAAACCAATTATGGGAAATTCGGAGATCTTTTAGAGCCGATAAAAGGATTAAAGTATGGATCTGAAGAGGATTAACGAAAAGCTGATAGAATTATTCGCAAAGCATCGTGTTGTTTTCTGGAACGATGCGAATGCTGATTTTAAGGACGATCTGTCAGAATGCCTGCCGCAGGGCGTTGAAATCATCCGGCCCGATGTGATTGGCCAGTTTAAGACCAAGGTTATCTTGGAAATAGAGAAACCCGACAGCAAGTTTCTTGTTTATTCGGCTTCGTCTGAACCTCGGGCTGAAGATGATTGGCTTTTGGATATACGGCTTTATGGTTATCAATTCCGCGCGGATACAGCTTCTATGATTGTTGAAGAGCTTGGGCTTCAACATCTTCATCTTCGGGAACATATCGCCAAACGGATTAAGTTCTTTTCCAGCAAGCAACGATTTACAAAGCTTAAATCTATTATTGCATCAAACGATATGGAAAAGGAGATTGACCGCAAGTTATTGGCCGTGCTCGTTAAGGCGGAGCATGATCGGTTCTTCGATATTATTCATGCTATTTATGACTCATTCCCTTTTGACGAGGGATTGGATGCTGTGCCGGAGGAATTTGCCGCAATCGAAAAAATGGACATGGCGGATGTTTTTTGGGTTTTTGCTAGAGAGGCTTTTGGGTATGAATCGGAAAATCACTCTTTAAGACATTTGTTAACCTGTCTTTTTATAAGCGATCTCTATTTGTCACTGGGAGATCGTCTTTGCCAGAATGTGCGGCAGTTTATTTTGCCAAGCGGATTTGCGCGTAATGCCGCGGTTTGCATGAGCGAATGGCGCGATAGTATCAAGATGACCAAGAGTTACGACCGCTTGTCAGAAATGGTTGCCGATGCCCTGGGTATTGAGCGTTATTTAAGGGAGATAACATTAAATACGCCGGATGAAATTAATGCGTTTAAGGATGCAGTGACGTTTTCCGCTACAGAAAAGATCTCTGCCGGAGCGATCAAAGCCTATATCCTGAGCCATGAGGCGACTATTGATAAGGATTTCGTCATATCATTTTGCAGACACAGGCAGGCATCATATTGGTCAAACAAGCGGCTGGGTGGTGAAACTGTTCCTCGGGAGAGTTTCTGGGCAGTGCATGAAGCGCTCATTGCCGCTACGGAATTTATGTCAAAGAAGCTTGCGTTCCCTCAAGGGTTTGTTTATGCAAGCGCCAGAGATGTTTTTGAGGCGTATACCGCGGAATTATATGTTTTTGATAGGTACTACCGCCTTTTCTACGAGCATACTTATACGGTCGATGCAAGAGGGTGGGATATTCTTAAAGACATTAAATCCCGGATGGAAGATTTATACAACAATTGGTTTTTAGAGCCAATTACGATGCTTTGGGAGGACAAAATCAAGGTGGATAGCTGGCATATAGATGGCGTGGTTAATCAGTATGATTTCTTTGGTAAGTACCCTGAACGCAAGACTGGGGGTAAAAGCGCGGCGGTATTTGTAATCATCAGCGACGCTCTTCGATATGAAGCCGGAGCAGAGATTTCTGAAATACTTAATGGGAAATACCGTTTTGCGGCGAAGAAAGAAGCAATGCTTGGTGTGGTTCCATCATATACAGCGCTTGGGATGGCGGCGCTTTTACCGCATTTAAAGATTGCCTATTCTGCTAAGGCAGATGTGCTCGTTGACGATAAGGTGTGTTCAGGCACCACGCAGAGAAGCGAAATATTGTCTGCGCAGAAAGGGCTGGCCCTTAAAGGTGACGATTTTGTGCGAATGGCAAGAGATGATGCGCGTGAGCTGGTGCGAGGAAAAAATGTCGTTTACCTTTATCATAATACAATAGACGCAATAGGGGATGATGCTAAGACTGAAGCTAAAACATTTACAGCAGTGCGCGACGCTGTAGATGAAGTTTGTAATATTGTATCGTTTGTGGTCAATAATCTTAGCGCGCGGTATGTGTTTATTACTGCGGATCACGGGTTTGTGTATACGGATGCCCGGCCGGGAGAGACCGAGCGTAATAGAGGAACTCTATCTGATAAGGATTTTATTATTCTAAAGAAGCGGTATTCTCTCGGTAAAAATATCCCAGCTTTAGATTATGTTCATCAGGGGACAGTTTCAAATACGGCTGGTGTTACCGCGCTTGAAGATGTGCAGTTTGTCATCCCTAAGGGGATGAGCTTATTTTATTTTACCGGTGGTTCACGGTATTTTCATGGGGGTCTAAGTTTGCAGGAAGTTGTTGTGCCGGTTATTACCGTTGAGCAGATCCGAGGAAAAGAAAAAGAGAAAACGAGGGATAAATTTGTTGGAGTGCAGGTGTTGGGGCAGGATCATCGAATCACGACCGGCAAACATCGTTTTGAAATATTACAGATTGAGACGGTTTCCGACAGGGTTAGACCTGCTACCTTTAAGATTGGCGTTTACGCGGACAATGAACCGGTAAGTGATATTCAAACCGTTACTTTTGAGAGCGCGTCGCAGGAAATGGCCGATCGCAAGAAAGAAGTGGTATTAACCTTAAAGAATATAAATTTTGCAGGTGGAAAGGCGTACCGGCTGATTTTGCGCAATGCGGAGACTGATATTGAGGAACAGTCCATACCGGTACGGATTGACCGCGTATTTACCAGTGATTTTTAAGGAGGGTTTAGCGATATGAATACAGAATTAGATACATTATTAAACCGGCATTTTGCTGGCAAGGTTGTCCGCAAGGACTTGACAAAAAAGATGAAAGAAGGCGCTAATGTGCCCGTGTATGTGTTGGAGTATTTATTAGGGCAATATTGTGCTTCAAATGATGATGCTATTATTGCGGACGGCATAGGAATGGTAAAGCGGATTTTAACCGAAAATTACGTGCGGCCTGACGAATCTGAAAAGGTCAAGTCGATTATCAGGGAGAAAGGCGGGCTCAAAGTCATAGATAAGGTGACGGTGAAGCTCAATGAAAATAAGGATTTGTATGAAGCTGAATTTTCAAATTTGGGCATAAAAAATGTTATTGTTCCTGCTGAGACGATTAAGCGATATCAGAAACTTTTGGCTGGCGGTATTTGGTCTATTGTCAATCTCTCTTACCAATACGAAGAAGGAAGCAAATCCTCTCCTTTTATTCTGAAAGAACTTAAACCCATACAGATGCCCAATGTGGATTTAGAGACGCTTTTTGAAGGTCGCCGCGCGTTCAGTGAGAAGCAATGGATAGATGTCTTATTGCGGTCAACGGGTATGGAGCCGTCCGTATTGGAGGAGCGGGTAAAATGGCATCTGATAGCCCGAATGATACCGTTTGTTGAGAATAACTATAATGTCTGCGAGCTTGGCCCGCGTGGAACAGGGAAAAGCCATTTATATAAAGAGATAAGCCCTAATAGTATTTTGATATCCGGCGGACAGACAACGGTTGCAAATCTTTTTTATAATCTTGGTCGCCGTCAGATTGGACTTGTGGGCTTATGGGATATTGTGGCGTTTGACGAAGTGGCAGGAATTTCATTTGCCGATAAAGACGGCGTACAAATTATGAAAGATTATATGGCGTCTGGGTCGTTTGCGCGAGGGCGCGACCTGATTAGCGCGGATGCTTCTATGGTGTTTGTTGGTAATATCAACCAGTCAGTGGATACATTAGTAAAGACTAGCCACTTGTTCTCGCCTTTCCCCGAGAATATGATTGATTCCGCGTTCTTTGACCGGTTTCATGGGTATATTCCGGGATGGGAAATGCCCAAGATGAAGCCGGAATTCTTTACGAACAACTACGGCCTTATTGTTGATTACTTAGCTGAGTATTTAAGAGAGATGAGGAAAAGAAGCTTCTCAGATGCGATCGATAAGTACTTTCGTTTAGGGCGGGATCTGAGTCAGCGGGATACAATTGCAGTAAGAAAAACGGTATCAGGGTTATTGAAGCTTCTTTACCCGCACGGCGAATATGACAAAGAGGCTGTAGGCAGATGTTTGGCGTATGCCCTTGAAGTAAGGCGTAGGGTCAAGGAGCAGCTTAAGAAGATCGGCGGTATGGAGTTCTATGACGTGCATTTCAGTTACGCAGATAAAGAGACTAATGAGGAAAAATATATTTCCATGCCAGAACAAGGCGGCGGTTCGCTTATCCCTGACGGTCCGATGAATCCGGGAGTCATTCATACAGTTACCAGAGGAAGCAACGGCCATATCGGACTGTATCGAATAGAGATACAGATGAGTCCGGGCAACGGGTCAGTCCGTTTTACCGGGCTTGGATCCGGTGCTTCCCCCAAAGAGACATTGCGAGTAGCATTCGATTATTTTATGGCGAACGCGAAACGTGTAAGCGTTACACCGAAGGCCGGGGATTACAATTACCATATTCATGTCGTTGAACTTCATAATTCGGGTTCGGCTGATACCCTGACGCTTGCGGCTGTTGTCGCCTTGGCCACTGCCTTGACTCAGCGACCGGCTCAATCACAGATAGTCGTGTTGGGAAGCATGAGTCTTGGCGGCAATATTAAACCGGTTGAGAGCTTGGCCGAATCAATGCGCGTGGCACTGGATGCGGGTGCGAAAAGGCTTTTAATTCCATCCAGCAGTGTCGGAGACATTCAAACAGTTCCGGGCGAGCTCTTGGCGAAATTCCAGACCGGTTTCTACGCCGATCCGATAGACGCAGTATTTAAGGCTATAGGGGTTGAATAACGAGTAATTTTATGGATAATGATCTTGACGAATTTATGGGGTACGACCTTGTGATGGGCTCGGATGTAGTGAAATGCCCGTATTGTGGGGCTGATGTACTATGTAGCCTCTTCTTTGATGATGAAGTCGAATGCCCTAAGTGTGGCAAGGACACAAAACTTTAATTTGACGGTTGATAGTAATTTTGAAGTAACAAAGCTGGAAAAAAAGATATGAATTCTGAAGAAAAATAGAACCATCTTATAAAAGTCACCCTGCGAAAAAGTAATAAGTGTCCATGAATAGAACATCACCAAAAATTTCATAGAAAAGCTGATTGGGGAATTTGATAAAAGTTATAGCTTTATTTGTATAATTTTACTATAATAACCATTGAGAATAATCGTTATCAATCTTTTTACGAACGGAACTATTTATTTAATGGGAGAAAAATGGCTACATCTGAACAAATAAAATCCTTAATTCGTTCGCATTTTAATGACAATTCTGAGCAGTTTTTTGCGACTGTTTTACAGATTGCTGCTCATGAAGCTCGCCAGGGACACAGTGACTTAGCGCATGAAATTCGTGAGCTTATTGACAGATCTAAGAAAGAAACCTCACAAAAAAATATATTTGTTTTCCCCCAAGATCTTAATGGACTTATTTTTTCGGAGCAACCAGAGCTCTCATTGTCATCTCTTGTAGTCAACAATAATTTAAAACAAAGGATTGAAAGAATTATTCATGAGTTTAGGCAACAAAACAAACTTAAAAATCATGGCTTGTTTCATCGTCGGAAAATACTTTTAGCTGGTGCTCCAGGAACGGGCAAAACTATGACAGCTAAGGTTTTAGCATCGGAATTGAAACAGCTGTTACATATTATTCAGATGGATAGATTAGTTACAAAATTCATGGGAGAAACTAGCGCAAAGCTTAGACAAATCTTTGATAAAATACGCGAAATGCCGGGAGTTTATTTATTTGATGAGTTTGATGCTATTGGTGGTGAGCGGGACTTAGGAAATGATGTTGGTGAAATGCGTAGAGTATTGAATTCCTTTTTGCAGTTTATTGAAAAAGATACTTCAAATAATTTAATTATTGCTGCTACTAATAATCTGCGGTTGCTAGATCGGGCGCTATTCCGAAGATTTGATGATGTGCTCCATTATGGTTTGCCTGAACAAGATGCTCGTTCGAGACTTATCGTAAATGTACTAGGCAATTTCCGCAATAAATATTTTCCTTTTGAAAAAGCTGCTAAGATTGCCGATGGGCTTAGTCACGCTGAAATTGATCATGTATGCCGAGATGCAATTAAATTGACGATATTAGATAACAAAGAATTTGTAGCATTTAATTTGTTTGAAGGCCTATTAAAGGAACGTCGGTCTGCTTATCATAATAAAGAACGATAAACAATTATGGCCCATGCACAATTCCGTCATATTTTCCTCAGAGAATCTCCTTCTGTAAAGAGTTTTACCAGTACTACTTCTGGTGGAGCCGAAATACGGATTCCTAATCGAAACAGACAAACACACAGTAAGTATCTTCTCGAAAGGCTTAATCTTGCTTGGAAACAAGCCAGAGATAAACAAGCTGTAATACACGCCGACAGAGAAGGTGTTTATATTGAATTCAAAAGCGATCCCGGAGCTATTCTAGTTACAAAAAGCTTGGATGATATGCGTTCAAAAAAAGTACGCCTATTAAATGTACGTACTGAAGGAGAAGGGGATTCCACGATTACTTATGCTACCGTTTATGTAGCGAATGATAAGAAAAATCATTTTTTGAATAAAATCCAAGAGTACGCAGATAAAGATATGAAATCAGGAAAACCTAAAAATGCCACACTGATTAATAGTATAGCCGATATTAGAGAAGCTATTTTGGTAGAATCTTTTTGGCAAGATAAAATAGAATTAATTCCTTCGAGTGAAAAGTTGTGGTGTGAAGTTTGGTTAAGCAGCAATGAAGAAATGGTGATTCAGAGGTTTGAAAAACTTCTTGTTCGAGAGGAAATTGAGCAAGCTCAAGGTTCGATAAAGTTTCCCGAACGAACGGTAAAGTTGATTCTAGTCAATAGAAGCCAGCTTGAGCGTTTGACAACTTTATCTGATGATATCGCTGAATATCGACTAGCTAAGGAAACAGCTGCTTTTTGGTTGCAAATGGAAAACCAAGAACAGGCAGAATGGGTTAGGGACCTTATAAAGCGATGTAAAGTAGCGCCCAATCCAAGCGTTGCTGTCTGCGTATTGGATACTGGTGTAAATAATGGGCATCCGCTACTATCTTTGATTTTAAGGGATGAAGATTGTCAGACTGTTGACAAAGAGTGGGGTATCGATGATCATGAAGGGCATGGTACTCTTATGGCGGGGTTAGCTGCTTATGGTGACTTAAGAGAATGTTTATCGAGCACAGAAATAATCCATTTACGCCACTGTCTCGAGTCTGTAAAAATACTTCCTCAGCCATCAACGAGAACTAAACCAGAACTTTGGGGTTACATTACAGCTCAGGCTGTTAGTAGGGCAGAAATTCAGTCTCCGGAAAAACGACGTATTTTATGTATGGCCATATCTGCAACTGATACGCGAGATCGTGGTCGTCCTAGCTCATGGTCAGGTAGAATAGATCAACTTTCAGCAGGAGTGGATGACGATAATAAGCGGTTTTTTATTATCTGCGCAGGAAATATTGATCCTTCCACCATATTGAATTATCCTAATGCTCAATTAACGGATTCCGTTCATGATCCTGCTCAATCATGGAATGCACTTGCGGTTGGGGCATATACTAAATTAGACCAAATAAAAGATAAGTCTTTTGCAGGGTTTTCTCCAATTGCCCCATCTGGTGGGCTTTCGCCATTCACTACAACATCTCTTACATGGGATACTAGATGGCCTATCAAACCAGAGGTAGTTATGGAAGGAGGTAATGCGATTCACGATGGTAAGAATTCCTGGAGTAGTGCTGATGACGTTTCTCTTTTATCTACTTTCCGCGATCCCGCTACTCGTCATTTTGGAGGTTTTAATATGACTAGTGCGGCAACGGCACAAGCTGCTTGGTTTGCAGCACAAATTCATAATACTTATCCTGATATTTGGCCTGAAACGATACGAGCTCTGATGGTACATTCCGCTGAATGGACCGATACTCTAAAAGCACAATTTTTGTCAAATAAACCTACAAAAACAGACTATTCCCGACTTCTCCGTATTTGTGGATATGGTGTGCCTAATTTAGCTCGTGCTCTTTACAGCGGATTGAATAATTTGACACTTGTTGCACAAGAAGAATTGCAGCCTTTCGATAAGAGAGATGATGGTGCGGGTTATAAGACTAAAGAAATGCATCTTTATGATTTACCTTGGCCCAAGGAAGTTCTCCTAGAATTACCACCGCAAACCAAAGTTCAGATGCGTATTACACTCTCTTATTTTATAGAACCTGGACCAGGTGAAATTGGATGGAAAGACCGGTATCGTTACGCTTCTCATGCACTGCGTTTTGATGTAAAATCTCCTAACGAGACAAGTGATCTGTTTCTTAGGAGAATAAACATGGCCGTTAGGTCTGAAGACGAAGGGCATCCGGGCACGCAAGGCGCATCGGATCATTGGACAATAGGATCAAATGGGAGAGACAAAGGCTCAATACATTCCGATATATGGGAAGGTACTACTGCAGAATTAGCAGAATCTGGCGTTATTGCAATTTATCCTGTTATTGGCTGGTGGCGTGAAAGAGCTTATCTAGAAAAATGGAACCGCAGGACGAGATACGCACTTGTTGTTTCAATAATGACTCCCGAAGAAGCGGTGGATATTTATACTCCTGTAGCAAATAAAGTCGGTATTACCGTGCCAGTTCCCATAAATATGTAAAGTGAGGTTCTACCCTACGAAGTGTCACTCCGCTAAACGCAAATCAAAGAGTGGTCACGATTATGCGTCCGGTAAATATATTAAAAAATAGCATAGTTATCAAAGGAGCATGTGAACATGATATTCGAAAATGATATTAAAAACGGTATCCCCACATATACACCGGGAAATACCTTTCCTGCACTTTTAGGGTTAGTTGAGGAAAGGTGGATCGAACAAGCGTTTGCTTATTTCAAGAATAGCGAAAAACAAAAGTTATATTTTCGTACAAATGCTGCCATAGGGGCCGCAAAGTCACCAGAGATTAAAAGTGCATATTTTAAACTTAAAGGAAAAACGAAATTAAGTTTAAAGGCTGACTGGGTAGAGCTATTAGAAGATAACCCACGTGAATATAGATTGCCTGGATCGGAAGACGATCGTGGTAAATACTACTACGGATATAAAAATCTGAGGTGGCTAAAAAATTCAGTTAATTTAGCGGATGTGAAATATTATAAATCGGGTAAGAATTTACGTACGGATGTTCCCGGAGCATGCATTATTGCTGATCCGCAAATAGAATAGTATATCAATGAAAATTATACATTTTTCAGATACACATTTGGGATATGGCGAATATTCAAAAGTCGATCCGTCTTCAGGGATCAACCAGCGGGAGCTTGACGTAAACGCGGCTTTCAGGCAAGCGATAGATATCATCCTGAAAAAGAAGCCAGATCTCGTCATCCATGCCGGAGACCTTTTTGACAGTCCTCGTCCCAGTAATCGGGCAATCCACACGGCACTTTCTGAGCTGCAAAGACTGTCCAACGCCGGGATCCCAACCATACTTATTTCAGGAAATCACTCTACTCCCAGGGTCGCAGCCTCATGCTCGATCTTTGAGGCCATTACAATACTCCCTAACATGTACCCGGTTTATAAAAAACAATACGAAAAGATACGGATCGGCGACGCTGCAGTGCATATTGTACCCCACACATCCTCCGACACTGAGCTTTGTGCTGAGCTTGAAAAGGTAAAAAAAGACACCAAGGCAAAGTTCAATATCTTAGGGCTACATGCAGGAATTACTTGGGATGATGTTTACAAGATGGGTGAATTTAACGAACTGATAATTCCCGGGAAGATCCTTTCCCTGCTTAAGGATTTTGATTACATATCCCTGGGCCACTGGCATCGCTTCTTACCGATCAATAAGATTCCCAATACTTATTATAGCGGATCTACCGAAAGATTTAGCTTCCGCGAGGCAGGATATCCCAAAGGCATAGTTTTTGCCGATCTGGCGGAACATAAAGCGGAACTTATTCCCATAGAGGTCCGGGAGATGATTAAGCTGGGTCCGGTAAATTGTTCGGGCAAGATTGCTTCAGAAGTTCTGGAGATGATCAATAAATTAAAGGCGCAGAATAAGATCGATGGGTGTATTATACAGCTTAAATTAGAAAACCTCGTGAGGTCCACCTATGTCCAGCTGGATCTCAAGCATATACGTGAGTCGTTTGCCGAAGCCTTCCATGTCGACATCCATCCGGAACTGGTGCCGGAAGAAGCCGGCGGTTCTACGATCGAGAAGCCCATAGATGCCCTGCCGCTGGAGTTCGAGCGGTTCCTGGCAGATATTAAAATGCCGGAGAAGGAAAAGAAGGAGTTTGTGAGCCTTGGGACCCGCTATATCAATCAGGCCCAGGAAAAGGAGCAGATTTGATAATCCGGCGCCTTACATTGAATAATTTTCGCAGATTCAGGCAGCTCGACCTTACGGACCTTCCGGTGGGGCTTATAGGCATTATAGGCGAGAACGGATCAGGCAAGTCGACTATTCTCGAGGCCGTGGGATGGGCCCTTTATGGGACATATGCATTAACGGGAAGGACCGACAAGGAAGGGGTAAAGACGCAAGGGGTCGACCCCGATTCAAGTTGTGAGGTGACGCTTGAATTTGAAATGGCAGGCGATACTTATAGAGTTGTCCGGCGGCTGCAGGGAAAGAGGGCCATTGCCCAGGCGCTTGTGTATAAAAACGGTAAAAGCGAGGCGGTCGCAGAGCGGGAAGACGGCGTCAACGCATATATTTCAAAGCTTTTCGGAATGGATAGGGCTACGTT
>Ga0315294_10002326_pt1 | contig 20803 bp, 13 predicted proteins | sample YL17G13_40_MG_FD_203626 | JGI IMG/M metagenome (GOLD analysis project Ga0315294, IMG submission 203626) | Sediment microbial communities from Yellowstone Lake, YNP, Wyoming, USA - YL17G13_40 | ecosystem: Environmental > Aquatic > Freshwater > Lake > Sediment | place: USA: Wyoming | collected...
AGGCAAAACCAAATGCCTTATCAAAAGTCCCCGTGCAGCCAACCCGTCTTTAATCTGCAAATCTCCCACCTGCCGGTGCATCTCCTTGACCGCCGCCTGGTTTATTTCTGGATAATCCGCTGCGGCAGAAAGCTCTTTCGCAACCTTCGTGTCCGAATATTTCATATCAGGCATATAAATATCCACAAACCCATCAAGCATCCTGAGCGTTTCGACCGAATCGTATCCGCCGCTGTTATAAACTATCGGCAGATTCAGGCCATTCCCTCTCGCCAGCTCAATCGCCGCCGCAATCGGCGCAACCATGTGCGTGGGCGTAACAAGATTTATATTGCTGCACCCGTAATAATTCTGCAATTCAAGCATAGAAAGTGCCAGCCGTTCGACTGTGATTTTGCTCCCCCTGCGATGGTAGCTTATATCGAAATTCTGACAGAACACGCACCCCAGGTTGCACCCCGCAAAAAATATCGTCCCCGACCCGCCGGCCCCCACCAGCACCGACTCTTCCCCGAAATGCGGCCCGACCGAACTAACTACCGGCATATCCCCAATCCCGCAAAAACCGACCTGCCCCTTGCTCCGCTCGACCCTGCACTGACGCGGACACAGCTCGCACGGATTCATCATCCCCCACAACCGCTGAACTGATTCACTAAAACCCATCATTGACACCTCATTTATTAAAGGATAACATATTCGCCCTGTAGATAGTAAGGAGTATTCGTAAATGATTAACGTAACCTTAATAACCGGCGACGGCATCGGCCCCGAAATCGCCGAAGCCGCCCGCAGATGTATCGACGCCACAGGCGTAGGAATCAACTGGGAACTTGCCGAAGCCGGCATCGACGTAATGGCCCGCCTCGGCACGCCCCTGCCCGACGCCACTATGGATTCTATCAGGAAAAACGGCATCGCCCTCAAAGCCCCGATTACCACTCCCGTCGGCACAGGCTTCAGGAGCATAAACGTCCACCTTCGCCAGGCCTTCGATTTGTATGCCTGCCTGCGACCCTGCAAAAGCTACAAAGGCGTCCGAAGCAAATACACTGATATCGACCTGGTCATCGTCCGCGAAAACACCGAAGACCTCTATGCTGGCATCGAATTTGAAAAAGGTAGTGACGAAACCGCCGAGCTTATCGACTGGCTGAACAAGCACAGCAAACGAAAAATAAACAAAGATGCAGGCATAAGTATAAAGCCTATTTCGGTTGCTGCTACGGAACGTATAGTTCGTTTCGCCTTCGATTACGCCCGAAAAAACAAACGAAAAAAAGTCACCTCCGTCCACAAGGCCAACATTATGAAATTCACCGACGGCCTCTGGCTCGAAACCAGCCGCAACGTCGCAAAAAAATATCCCGACATCGAATTTGAAGACCGCATCGTCGACAATATGTGTATGCAGCTTGTCCAGAAACCGGAGCTTTACGACGTCATCGTCCTGCCCAACCTTTACGGTGACATACTAAGCGACCTCTGTGCCGGTCTGGTCGGCGGCCTCGGTGTCGCTCCCGGCGCTAACATCGGCGAAAAAGGTGCCGTTTTCGAAGCCACCCACGGCAGCGCACCGAAATATAAAGGCCAGAACAAGGTAAACCCCGTCGCGCTGATACTTTCAGGTGTGCTTATGTTGCGCCACCTCGGCAAAATCAAAGAGGCCGACAGGCTTGAAAATGCCGTCGCTGTCGTAATCGCCGAAGGTAAATTCGTGACCTACGATATGAAGCTTGACCGAAACGACCCCTCCGCCGTAGGTACAAGCCAAATGGCCGACGCGATTATCAAAAAACTCAAAAAATCATAACCGCCTCGCTTTTTCACTCAGGCTCCATTTCCAGTTGCGGATTTCCGGCATATCCTCGCCGTGTTTGTAAATGTAGTTTTTGTGGTCGAGCAGCTTGTCCCGCAGATATTGCTTGGCGTAAGCGGCCTGCGAGCCGAGACCCGGCACGCGGTCAATGACATCGCCCACTAAGTGAAAACGGTCGAGGTCGTTCAGCACCACCATATCGAAAGGCGTAGTGGTCGTCCCCTCTTCCTTGTACCCCCGCACGTGCAGATTTCTGTGATTGGTCCGCCGATAGGTCAGCCGGTGAATCAGCAGTGGATACCCGTGATATGCGAATATGATAGGCTTGTCTTTGGTGAAAAGCACATCGAAATCCTTGTCACTCAGGCCGTGGGGATGCTCGCTCTGCGGCTGAAGCGTCATCAGGTCAACCACATTGACAACCCGTATCTTTAACTCCGCAAAATGATTCCGCAAAATCTCCACGGCGGCCAGCGTCTCTAATGTCGGCACGTCCCCCGCACAGGCCATCACTACATCGGGGTCGCCCCCTTCGTCGTTACTCGCCCATTCCCAGATACCCAGCCCCGCCGTGCAGTGTTTGATGGCCGAATCCATATCCAGCCATTGCAGTTCCGCCTGTTTGCCCGCCACGATAACGTTAACGTAGTTTCGGCTTCGCAAACAGTGGTCGGTCACCGACAGCAGTGTGTTGGCATCCGGCGGCAGATACACTCGGATTATGTCGGCCTTTTTGTTCACCACGTGGTCAATGAAACCTGGGTCTTGATGACTGAACCCGTTGTGGTCCTGTCGCCAGACGTGCGAAGTAAGCAGGTAATTCAGCGAGGCGATTGGACGCCGCCACGGAATATGACGTGTCACCTTAAGCCACTTGGCGTGCTGGTTAAACATCGAATCGATTATGTGGATAAACGCCTCGTAGCAGGAGAACAACCCGTGTCTGCCGGTAAGCAGATAACCCTCCAGCCACCCCTGGCACAGATGCTCGCTCAGCACCTCCATAACCCGACCGTCAGGCGATATATGGTCGTCGTTTTTCAGTATCTCAGCCGTCGAGAGACGGTCGGTGACATCGAACATGGCCGTCAGGCGGTTCGACGATGTCTCATCAGGTCCGAAAACCCTGAAATTACGCTGCTCCCAGTTCAGCTTCATCACGTCCCGGATGAACGTCCCCATTACCCGTGTTGCCTCCGCCGTGACCGTCCCGGGCTGAGGAACTGCCACAGCGTAATCCCGAAAATCAGGCATCCTCAGGTCGCGAAGAAATATTCCTCCGTTGGCGTGAGGGTTCGCTCCCATCCGCCGTTCACCCTTAGGCGCAAGTTCGGCCAATTCCGCAACTAACCTGCCGTTCTTGTCGAACAACTCTTCAGGCCTGTAACTTTTCATCCACTGCTCAAGCATTTTCAGATGTCCCGGTCTTGTGGCCAACTCTGAAAGCGGCACCTGGTGTGAGCGAAACGTCCCTTCGACTGGCAGATTGTCCACCGTCTTAGGCCCCGTCCATCCCTTCGGTGTGTGAAAAATAATCATCGGCCACTGCGGTCGGTGCTTGAACCCTTTGGTGCGGGCGGCTGTCTGGATGTCCTTGATTTCAGCGACAATCTTGTCCAGCATCTCAGCCATCAGCTGGTGGACCTCATCGGGATTGTCCCCCTCCACAAAATACGGGTTGTAACCGTAACCGCAGAAGAGCTGGTCCAATTCTTCGTGACTGATGCGCCCCAGCACCGTGGGACCGGCAATCTTGTAGCCGTTGAGATGAAGAATAGGCAGCACGGCGCCGTCGTGGACAGGATTAAGAAATTTGTTCGAGTGCCAGCTTGTCGCCAGCGGCCCTGTCTCCGCCTCGCCGTCACCCACCACGCAGGCAACCAGCAAATCGGGATTGTCGAACGCCGCTCCGTATGCGTGTGCCAGCGAGTAGCCCAGTTCCCCGCCTTCGTTGATGGAGCCGGGCGTTTCAGGCGCCGCGTGACTGGGTATTCCGCCGGGAAATGAAAACTGCGTGAACAGCCGTTTCATACCCTGCTCATCCTGCGAAATATTCGGATACAGTTCGCTGTATGTGCCTTCCAGATACGTGTTGGCAACCATACCCGGCCCGCCGTGACCAGGCCCTACAATATAAATCATATTCAGTTCATATTTGTTGATAATTCGGTTCAGATGCACATAGATAAAGTTCAGGCCCGGTGTGGTCCCCCAGTGGCCAAGCAGACGCGGCTTTATATGTTCAATCTTCAGCGGCTCCTTCAACAGAGGATTGTCATACAGATAAATCTGCCCCACCGACAGATAATTGGCGGCCCGCCAGTAGGCGTTTATCTTCCCCAGCATTTCCGGTGACAGTGGCTTATCCATAAACTTACTCCTTTGTTTTATCGCTTTCTTCTTCAAACAAAATACGGCAGACGATTTTCGCAATCATAAGTTCTTCATTGGTCCGTATCACCCGGACGGTAACGGGGCTTTCCGCGGTGGAAATTACGGGAGCGTTGACGGCGTTTTTGGCCTCGTCAAGTTCGATGCCGAGAAATTTCAGCCCGCTGCATATACGCCTCCGCACCTCGCCGGCGTTCTCACCTATCCCACCGGAAAACACCAATGTCCCCAGCCCGCCGAGCACAGCGGCAAACGCCCCAGTCCATTTGCGGGTCTGGTAACAAAATAGCTCCACCGCCTCAGCAGCACGAACATCGCTGCCCTGCCGCTCAAGCAAATCCCGCATATCGGAGCTGGTTTCGGAAACGCCGAGCAGGCCGGACTGATGATTGATGAGATTGTTGAACTGTTCCGGCGACAGATTCTCGGATTTCATTAAATACCACGCCACACCCGGGTCAATATCGCCAGGCCGCGTCCCCATCGGCAGCCCCCCTGCCGGCGTAAAACCCATACTGGTATCGATGCTTTTGCCGTCCCGAACGGCGGTGATGCTGGCGCCGTTGCCCAAATGAGCGAGAATCACACGTCCCCCTGCCGCCTTCTCACCCGCAACCCTGGCCAGTTCCTCCATAAGATAGGCATAAGACAAACCGTGAAAACCGTATCGCTGTATCCCCATCGCATCGAACCGCCGGGGTATCGCCAAAAGCCTCGCCGCTCGCGGCATCGTCCGGTGAAACGCCGTATCAAAACACGCCACCTGAAGCAGTTCAGGAAAACGTCTGCGGAAAGCCTCCATCAGCTCAATCTCGCCGGGCAGATGCTCAGGGTCGTATTGCCTGATGCGATGCAGCTCCTCCAGCAACTCCTGACCGACACGTTCAGGCTCTGTGCGCTCCATCCCATGGACCACACGGTGTCCCGCCGCCCTGACCGAATCAAAACCAATCTGCTCTTCGAGCCGGTCTATCAGAAAATTCACCGCTGATTTGTAGTCGGATGATTCGATGCTGAAACTGTCTTGCCTGTCCCGACCGGCGTCATTGAAAATCAAATTCGTACCGGCCAGGCCTATACGGTCAATCTTCCCATAAAAACATCGCTTCAGCGGTTCACCTGTCTGATATATCGCAAATTTGATGCTCGACGAACCGCCGTTTATCGCCAGTATATATCCGCCGGCTGAGTTCATAGATTATTCTCCCATTCAAATCAAAATCGCCTCACCGCTGCCACAGGATGTGAGCATCTTCCAGCGGAACCGCAACACCGCAGCAGTGCGGTATTACCCGCGGCGTATAATCCGTCGCTGGCCGGCTCGCAGGCACTGTCGCACTATAAACATAGCTGCCGACCGCACCGACTAATTGCCGCACGCACGCCATTTCCTGCCGCACTGGGCCTTCGCCGTCGACCCCCTCCGCATAAAGCTCAACCCGCACCGCATCGGGGTTCAGGTCATCGAGATGAATCTGCACCTCAAATACGTGCTTGTCCCCATCAGTCTCGACCTTCATTTCGCCGAATCGCAGTTTTGCCCATTTCCGCTCAAGACTATGTTTCCACTCAACTATCTTCCTGCCGGCCGCTCCTTTGTCCCCCGCACGATACCGGTAAGCCGCTGCCGCCGGCAGATAATGCTGCTCGGCGTATTCCCGAACCATCCGGTTGGCGGAAAAACGAGGCGTCAGCATCGACATACTTTTACGGATACGCCCTATCCAGGCCTTGGGAATCCCCATCTCGTCACGGGTATAAAACTCCGGTATCAGCTCGCGTTCGAGCAGGTCATACAGCTCCCCGGCCTCGACCGCGTCCCACGCAGGGTCATCGCCGTGTTCTTTGCCGTCCCCCAGCGCCCATCCCACTTCAGGGGTATACGCCTCCGCCCACCAGCCGTCCAGTTCAGACAGGTTGACGCCTCCGTTGACAAGCACCTTCATTCCGCTCGTTCCGCAGGCCTCCCACGGCCGTCGCGGCGTATTAATCCACACATCCACTCCCTGCACTAAATGCTCCGTCAAATGCATATCGTAATCGCTGAGGAAAACCGCATACGGACGCACTTCTGGCCGCCGGATAAAACGCATCCATTCCGCAATCAGCTCCTGCCCCGCCTGGTCCTCCGGATGCGCCTTGCCCGCAATAATCAGTTGCACAGGCCTATGAGAATCGGTCAGCAGCCGAAGCAGCCGCTCAGGATTATGCAGCAGCAGGTTCGGTCTCTTGTAGGTAGCGAACCGGCGCGCAAAGCCCAGCGTCAGCGCATTCGGGTCAAACAGATGTTTGACGCCCTCAACTGCCTCGGGCGCTGCGCCCGATTCAGCCAGTTGCCGCGACAGCCGTTCGCGGGCGTATTCAACCAGGGATTTGCGGACAACGGCGCGAAATTGCCACAGCCTCGAATCGGAAATGCCGCAAATGTCCCTCTCCAGCGTTTCTATCGTCCCTATCCAGCGGCTTTTTCCACAGGTCTCCGTCCACAATTCGTCCGCCGCCGCCGAATCCCAGCTCGGCGTATGAACCCCGTTGGTAACGTGCCCAACCGGCACTTCTTCCACTGGCCAGCGGGGGAAAAAAGGCCGAAAAATTTGCCGGCTCACCTTCCCGTGCAGCCGGCTGACTCCATTGACCGCTCCGCTGCCGCGCATCGCTAAATACGCCATATTGAAATGCTCCGAAGAGTCGTTCGGCCTCTGACGCCCAAGCGAAAGCAAATCCTCAACCGAAATCCCCAGCCTTTTCTGGGCATATAAACCAAGGTACTGCCCGATAAGGGCAGGTGCAAAACGGTCAAAGCCTGCGTCCACCGATGTATGGGTAGTGAACAAATTTCCCGCACGCGTAACCGTCATCGCCGACTCGAAAGACTCTCCTGTCTCCTCCATAAAACTTCGCGCTCGCTCCAGCACAACAAAAGCAGTATGTCCCTCATTCAGATGGCAGACTTCCGGCTGAATACCAAGCTCACGCAGCAGCCGCCATCCCCCGATTCCAAGCACAAGCTCCTGCTTCAGACGCAGCTCCGGCCCGCCTCCGTAAAGTTCGCTCGTAATCCCTCTGTGCACCGGAAAATTCGCTGCATCATTGGTGTCCAGCAGGTAAAGTTTTACTCTGCCGGCCTGTACCTCCCACGCTCGCAGCCACACCGAATAGCCCGGCAGCGACACCTCCACACGCAGCCACTCCCCGTTCGGCCTTCGCAAAGGCGTAATCGGTAGTTGAAACGGGTCGTTATACGGAAACAACGCCTGCTGCGCTCCGTTCTTGTCAATTATCTGGCGAAAATAACCCTGCTGATAGAGCAGCCCCACCCCAACCACCGGCACGCCCAAATCGCTCGCAGCTTCCAGAAAATCGCCCGCCACGTTCCCAAGACCGCCCGAATAAATCGGCAGCGCCTCGCTCAGCATAAATTCCATACTGAAATATGCCGCACAGCTCAATGGCCCCTGCGAATATTTTTGCTGAAACCACGCCGGTGCCTCCGCCGCCTGACTCTTCGCCTGCAAAAGTTCATCCACCTCCCTGCGGAAAACAGCATCGGCCAATAATCGCTCAAGCTTGTCCCGCGACACCGTCTGCAGGACAATCCACGGGTTTTGAGTCAGTGCCCACAGTTCCGGGTCAAGTTGTTTCCAGACCTCATCGGCATAATGACTCCACGACCAGCGCATATCCAGCGCAAGCTCCGCCAGTGAATCGAACCCCTCGATTTCCACAGGCAGAAAAGAGTATATTCGTTTGCCGGCAGATGTTTGTTTATTCACAATGTCCCTCTCAAAATTTTTCCCCCATACCGAAAAATCAATGTAATTACTCAAACTGACCGTTTTAGATAGCACAATTTATGTAATACCAATTGCATTTAATATATGCGCTTTTGAGGGAGCGGGTCGTCATTGCGAGGCCTGCCCGCCCTCGAATGTCGTTATCGGGGGCCGTTTAGGCCGTGGCAATCTATAAAGCAAGAGATTGCTTCCCCCGATAAATCGGGGTCGCAATGACACTAAGCGCATTTTCTAATCTCAATTGGTATAACTGCTTTGATTGAAAGAATATAGCACAATTTGTCATTCCTGCGACACGAAGCGAAGCGCAGAGCCCGTTTCGGAAAGCAGGAATCCAGTTTTTATATCTACAGTGTAAATCCGTGTTAATCCGTGTCTAAAAAAAATCGGTCAGTTTGAGTAATTATTATAACCCCTCTGCTGTGATAATCAATAACAATCGACCGCTTTTTTAATACCCCTCCATTTTTGCGCAAAATTTGACCATAACTATTGATATTTCAATGACTTATGCGCATTGGACAGTCAAATCCGCCATAAAACCGGCTTTGAAAAATTGATATTTGGCCCTGGATTTATTCGATTGGTTTTAAAAATATTTAGCCCCCAGTTTTACTGGGGGTTTTTCGATACACAAGATACAAAATACACCCCCACGCCTCTATGCGTTTATCACCTGCCCTGAGCGAGCGCAGCGAGTCGAACGGGTCTCTTTTCTTGTCATTCCCCCTTAGCGGGAATCCAGTTTTCATTATAATTTCCCCCATCCCTCCGCCTCTTGGCGGCAGGACATTTAACGCTGGATATTCTAATTCGTAGTGATACAATAAATGGGGTAAGGTCAGAGACGCCAAAAGGAGACGTTGCTCGCGAATAATATATTGGCAAGGGAGTAAGTTCTGCGGAGAATACATGACTAAGGAAAGCCTAGATTTGAGACGACTTGGTAGCTTCTCACCATTTTCAATGATCCAAGAGATAATATCAACTCCAGCAGCAATCAAGAGATGCGTGGATGAGTTAATACAAGGAAAAGATCAATCTGAAAATGAACGCAGATTTGAGGCATTGCTTAAACAGGATCCAGAATTGGCCTTTCTGAGTCTGCTTGAACTGACAAAAGAAATCCATGAATGGCAACACTTTCTAGATTTCTGCGGCACAACCTTCGGCTACAGAGTTCAATGGGAGTGGCTCGTTCTCTTTCACGAATTCCGCAAAGCTATCCTTAATGCTAAAACTAATCGTTTCATGCTACCTCTCCGTGATTGGGCCAAAAAATCAGACTGTCCTGAGGGAATTCGTCAATGGATAGCCACATATGACCTTACAGAAGGCTTCTATCTTTCTATCTTTGGAGATTTCGAACTGCAGGTTGATTCCCTTAAGTGTGGATCTTTGGCAGTAATCACATTACCTGTGGCAGGGGGCAAAGCATCTGTAAATCTACCAATTTATTCCTTCCGGGATAATTATGCTTATGTTGTTGGTGCCAAAGCTTGCTTTGAGACAAAAGCTTTTCTTATTCAACTTTTATTAATTGATGGTTCATTTGGACGCAAGACTTCAATCTGGTTTCTTCACGAAACAGTGAAAAGAGCGATGATTGATCCGAGGCTACGTGTCTATATTGTGATTCCTATGCTACACCTATTACGCTTTGGGAAATATTTTCCGCTTCTGGACTTTGCGGTCTCTGACTCTTGCTTGATGGGTCGCCGGTTATACGCCGAGTCTTTGGATACCATGAACCCAGGGCAGCGATATCTGGATAAAATCCCTCTTATCATAACTATGCAAGAGAAAGGCTTTCCTGTACTGGAAACCGAACAACTCAATCTCATTCTTCGTAATATTGTGGATGTCCATGAGATGAAACATATCTGTCAACAGGAGATTGAGACGAGCGAGCGACATCTCGCAGAAATCGATCGATTAGTGAAGAGTGGCCAAGTAAGTGAAAAGGACATAATCGTACGCCAACGTCAAGAGTATTCGCTGCAATTTGTGAGATTACTGAAAATGCGAATCCAAGATCCGCGGATGTTTCTCGATCCGGGGCTCTGCCTAAACCAATATCATAATGACGGATTTCCAAGACCGTTCGGTACAGTAATAAGAGAATCCAGCCTTTCTAAAACTGGATTCGAGATTCAGAAGGATGATCACAGATTTGCTTGGTGGTGGATGCTTTACATTGAGTTCATGAATATCATAATAAACCACAGAGAGATGGTTTGCCCGCTAAAGAAGTTGAATATTGATTGCAGTGTGATTTCCCCAGGATGTGGCATCGGACAGGTTTTTTCGAAAAGCGAAAAGGGAATCTGTGATTATGGAGTTATATTGGAATCCCTCGATCTTGATAAGAAGAGATTGGAGACAGTATAGCCTGAAAGGCAAAATATATCTGCGTGGCCATCACGTAATAACGGCCATCTGCGAACAGGGAACTTATGGATACTCGTAAAAAAGGTGAGGAATTTGAAAATCGTTTTTTCAATGCTATTAAAAAGGAACTCGAACTTAATCGCCTTGGTGTTAATGCGCCTTCATGCAAGTTATTCAAGCACAAGGGCTATTATTCTCGTGATAGGGGCAAGGAAATAATCTTTGACGTTTCCATCGAGATGTTCATTTCTGGAGCTGATGAGTGGTCGTTGCTCTGGGTGTGGGAATGTAAGGATTACAAGTCATCTATCAATGTAGATGATATTGAGGAGTTCTGGGCCAAATTACAACAGATTGGGGGAGTGAATATCAAGGGAGGGGTAGCAACCACCTCTGCGATTCAAATCAGCGCTATGAAATTCGCTGATTCAAAAGGCATAAGTGTTGTCCGCCTTCTTCCAGAAGACCATATCAATTGGGTCTTATACGCTACAGGTTACAGATACACAACAAAGAAAGAATATTATGAGGCATTCACAATTCCTGAGTTTATAGGTGAAACCTACGACTTCTATGGAATGTCTTGCGGCTTGCTGTTTCAGGATTTTGTCTCGATGCTCAAGTCCACATGGATATCTATACAACAAAATAAGTCATACAATTTCGAAGACGACCCTTTTCTGGGTGATAGTGTCGAGAAATTAGGCAATGTATTTGATGATAAATAATATAGGGCTGAACTTAAAAGATAATTCTTTCCTCCTAATTTTTAGTAAAGAATTCAGGAGAAAACCCCCGCGGCGTTTGAAAGAGAATTACAATACCACCGCCACCGTATTTGACGGCATACGCCTCGCTGCGCGAGATAGTTGAGCAGTTGGCAGTAGAGCAGCGGGAAAAATCCTAAACGCTATACGCCATCTGCTATCCGCTATCTTTAAATTCAATCATTTCCGACAGTACCCCTTTTAAAAAATCCCAAAATCGCAAAAAATTTCCAAATCCCCTTACTCTTTATCCCCTAACAACTTATCTCTTTTTTGCCTGCCCTTCGTAGCCCGCAGGGCGAAGTAGGGTCAATCATTTGCGAGGCTACCTTTCTAAAAAAATCCCCAAACCGCAAAATTTTTTCCAATCTCCCGCCCCATCCTTTAACATCTTTTGCAACAATGACTTATATTCTCTGCTTGCCGCGGCGTAGTTCCGATGTCGTTTATCGGAACGAAGCCGGGTCAACTCAAATGCGCATCTCCGCCTCATTATAGAGGGACTCTATGTCTCAATGTGGCATAAACCATTTTAGGAGCTTTGTTTTGGTCATTGAAATTTTAGCAATTTGGATTTGTTTCGGATTTCGATATTCGGATTTAGGATTTTTCCTGTCGTCTCAAACATCTAACTCTTTGCCAAATAATTACTTACACAAAAACGACCCCTCCGATTCAGCACAATTCAAGCAATTTGGCGCACCATTCAGTGCTATTTCGAGAGCATTTCGAGTACTATTCGAGAGTGATTCGAGAGCAATTGGCGCTAATTCGAGACAAAACACGAAAAATTTCTCCCGCCCCTACAATCGTTAAATTTTGCCCATCTTACCAAAAACAACTTCGCTTTTGCTTGCCGTGCTGCGCCCGTCACAATATGATTGGCCCTCCTTCGTTTTATCCCCCCAACCCTATTGAATATCATAACTTCTTCAATAACAAACACTTAACTCTCTGTGTTCTCTGCCTGCCCTGCGTAGCCGCTTCGGCGAAGAAGGGTGAACTCTGTGGCTTTGAAAATTACTGGAGACGGAGGGAATTGAACCCTCATCTCCGCAATGCGATTGCGGCGTGTTCCCGTTGCACCACGTCCCCTACGTCTATTTTCGCAATTATATCAAATCTTAACTCCTTTTTCCACAACATGTTAGAACTGCCACTTGTCATAGCAGACAATTTTTTCTATCGGCTCACGGCCGACTTTCCCCTGCTGGTCGGCAGGGTATCCAATCGCCATAAGCTCAATCACCGCAACATTCTCCGGTATACCCAGTATCGCTTTGACCTCTTTTGCATCGAACGACCCTATCCAGCAGGTCCCCAGCCCTAACTCCGTTGCCTGCAAGGCGATATGTTCGAGAGCAATCGCCACATCTATCGGCCCGATTGCCTGCCCGCACTTCATCACGTAATCGCTGTTGCTGCACGCCGCTATAATCGCTCCCGCCTTTTCAAAAACTTCCGGCCTGTTGGTCGCTTTCGCAACTTTTTGTTTTTGTTTCTTTTCCGCAACCACCACAAACCGCCAGTCCTGCGTATTTTTCGCCGACGGCGCAAGTCTTGCCGCTTCGAGAACTTGCGACAGCTTCTCCTTTTCTATCGCCTTTTCCTGATACACCCTGCACGAATATCTCTTTCTAATAGCTTCAGATACAGTCATAAATCACCTCACAAACAGGATTTTGGCCGTTAATATATAGCATCCAGACTATTGACGCAAGGCTTAAAGACGTGTATTTTTAACAATCACCCTTTCCGGGCGATTAGCTCAATTGGTTAGAGCGCCTGCCTTACACGCAGGAGGTCACAGGTTCGAGTCCTGTATCGCCCATTTCCGCAACCCTTTGTAAACCAAACTCTTGCAAACAAAGCGTTATTCAGCAGGATTCATAAAAAATGGGGGCATATTGAACTTCAATGCCCCCTGGGACAAATAAAATTCCCCCCCAGTATTTCACGCCCCGCAAAAATGCTGCCGGCTGTGCTATCTGCGATTTACAACGGCTTCATCAGATATGAAACGTCAGGCAGTCCGGCTCTTTCTTCTTGTAACCTACAGAGATTCCAGGCGCGCCGCACTCCAGGTTATTATTGTACTTACAGGATGAAACCTTGCAGGCGCCCACACCGGCCACAACGTCAGCTTTTCCGCCCTTCATAGAAGACTTACAAAAAGTATCGCATCGCGGACTCGCACTATCTCCGACAGTTATTGCTGCCGTATGACAGTTATTATCCTGATTGTAAGCACAATCATTTACCTCACATTTCTTAACTTTTGGCATTTCCATAACTACCCCCTTTTCTCATATTATTCGGCCTCAATCTGTCACAATTTTTATGTTTATATTTACACCCTCTACAACAAAAAGAAAAATCAGGAAATTCCTTCTTTTCGACTACGCAAATACTCACGGCAATATACAAACAGCCACCGTAAAATCAGAGTTCTATGCTTTTCAAAACCTCGCCAATGGTCTTTGAAGAGGTTTCCAGAGCAGCCTGCTCGTCTGAAGAGAGCCGGGCGGTTACTATCCTCTCAACACCGCTTTCCCCGATTACACAGGGAACACTCAGGCATACATCATTGATGCCATACTCACCCTCAAGCAATGAAGAAACGGTCAGCACACTATGCTCATTTCGCAATATCGCACCGGTGATGCGAACCAGCGACAGCCCCACCGCATAATAAGTCGAACCTTTGTAGTCTATAATATGATATGCCGATTCGCGGACATCGCGGGTGATTATCTCATGCGCTTCTTTGGAATCACAACCTCCACAGAGATAGCAATAGTCTTTTATCGGCACACCTGCAATATGTGCCAAACTCCAGGCAGCAACCTCACTATCGCCGTGTTCGCCGAGAATGTATGCGTGAACATTCCTGGTATCAATGCCGCAATGCCGGCTTAACATATATCGAAACCGGGCAGTATCAAGAACCGTTCCCGAACCGATGACTCGATTGCGAGGCCATTCCAGATGCTTCAGCGCCACGTATGTCAGCACATCCACCGGGTTTGTTACCATAACCATAACAGCACTTATTTCATACTTTTTGATTTGACCTGTTAAAGACCTGATTATCTCAGTGTTGCGCTGAACCAAATCAAGGCGGGATTGGCCCGCCACCTGCTTGGCGCCGGCAGTTACCACAATCAGATGTGCATCGGCGCAATCGGAGTAATCACCGGCACGTATGATTACCGGCGGAATAAACGGCAGCCCGTGCGAAAGGTCCATTACCTCCCCTTCCACACGCTTTTGGTCGACATCTATCAGGACAATTTCACTCGCAAGCCCCGTATGCAGTAACGCGTAGACGTATGTCGTCCCCACAAAACCGGTGCCTATAACAACAATTTTTCTCGCTTCCTGCTGCATTTTCACCGGCAACTTTCAGATAAATCATTAACCGAACTGCTTATCTGTTCGGGTGGGCCGGCTCACATATCTTTTCCAGCACCTCCCAGCTTAAATGCTCGTTGCAGGCCTTTACCGCAATGTCGCTCAATGTGAAAATGCCCACAGGTTTATTCTGGTCGTTGAGAACCATCAGCCGGTGAACCCGCTTGTCCTCCATCAATTTTGCGGCTTCTTCGATATCTTCATCCTCTGAACAACTGAAAATTTCGGGCGTCATAACGTCTTTCACTGATGTTATTTTCGGGTCCCGACCGGCGGCTATCACTCTGCATACGACATCTCTGTCGGTAATAACGCCAATCAGCTTGTTGGTTTCCTGCACAGGCAGCACTCCCACATCGAGCGATTTCATCAGTCTCGTTGCTTCGCTTATCATCGCATCGGAACGAATCATCTCGACCTTTTTTGTCATAACTTCTTTAACTTTCATAATACACCCGCCTTTCTTATAAAAACCTCTCCTGAAATCAATAACCTGTATTACTCCTCTATTGAGATTGCACCGGTAGGACAATTATCCGCCGATTCCCGGCAGTTCTGCTGGACGCCGGCCGGAACACGGCTGACTTTCACCGTTGAAAGTCCTTCTTCATTAAGTTCGAAAACCTCCGGACAAGCTTCGACACACAATCCGGTGCCGTTACAAAGATCTGGATTAACATAAGCCTTCATAATTCCTCTCCTTTCATTTTTGCCTGAACGCCCCCTTTATCAATTCACAAAACATCCACTCCCGATTTTGACAAGTTACAATTTTAACGCCGAACGGCAAATAAGGATTTTGCTTATTTTGGCCTTCTGTAATTGCTCAATCTGCGGTAGCCTGTTTACGGCTCAGGAAGTGTCAGACCCTCCTGAACAGCATATTTTGTCAGCCTTGCTATGCTGTCCATCTTCAGCTTGCCCATCAGTTTCAGCCTATGCGTCTCAACGGTTTTGGGACTTATGTGCATCAGTTTGGCTATCTGTTTTGTCGTTCTGCCCTCCGCAAGCATCTGCAGAACCTCCCTCTCACGTGTCGTCAGAGCCGACCAAACCGAATTCGTTTGTTGCGGTGCATTGCGTACATAATTCTCCACAAGCACCTGCGATATCGATGGACTCAGATATGCCTTACCCGCAACCACAACCCGAATCGCCGCCGCCAGCTCATTGAACGCACAATCTTTCAGCAGATAACCCGCTGCACCTGCTCGGAGCATTTCCGAAACGAATCTTCTGCCTGAATACATCGACAGAGCTAATACCTTGACATTGGGACAATCCCTTGTAATCTGATGAGTTGCCTCAATACCGTTGAGGTCAGGCATCGCAACATCCATTATGACAACATCAGGCTGCAATTCCTTTGCCAACCGCACTGCCGCGAAACCGTTATCGGCATAAGCAATCACCTCCATATCGCTCTCCCGCCGCAGCAGCTCGCTCAGACCGTCCCGCACAATCGTATGGTCGTCAGCCAGTATAATTCGGATGCTCATAGTCCCCCTCCCTGCGAAAAACACTTATCAGCAATTTTGTCCCGCCAATATTTATAGAGCCGTTCACATTCATTTCCACCGCAATTCTGCGACCGTCCCTGTGCAGTATATGCATCTCAACCGAGTCAGTCTGCGGATTATGAACAGCATTCTCTAACTCACACTTCAGGCCTCCTTTTTCAAATTCCTCCGGCGGATGCAATTGAGTATGATGCAGCAGTTTGATTTCATTGAGCGAACGTCCTGTCAAATCCTGCGCTTTTTGATTGGCATCCACAATCCTTCCCGTACCGGCATCGATAACGAACACAGCATCTCTGAGCGACTCAAAAAGCGTATGGTAACGATTTAGACCCGCATCCACGGAAAATTTTGGTAAATATTTGCGCATTTCCACAGCCCCCTTTTGTAATACGATACAGCCTCATAAAAACCCCTCAAATCACATTCCGCCCAAGTAATTGTATTTTACATTCCTGATTTGGTCAAGGCAAGAAATAAAAAAAATATTTCCTGAAAAAAAGCGTGGCGGCCAGTAATGGCCGCCACGCATAAAAAACCATCAGAATCATCGCAACCAAATGCTACGGTTCGTTGGGGTCGATTTCCCTGATGCTGAACTTCTTGTACCGCATCTCGGTCACGTCGTCGGTCCGGACATAGACGACTGGGTACGGGCCGGTCAGGATTTCTGCGGGGTCTACCCCGGACTCACAAGGAGTGTGGCCTGCGCCCCAGCCTCCGGCGTCGAGGTATTCCGTCATTACCGGCAGCCAGGACCCGCCGTCCGCTCCATCGGTCATATCGCAGTAAAGCTCAAGCTTCACGTGGTTGCCCGCATCCACATCGCGTACCACAAACTTGTACCCTATCCAGATGTTCTTCGGCATAGGCCCTTCATCAGTCCACGGCCGAACAGGAACTGTCTGTACGTATCCGTCGCTAGCGTGATGCGCCACTTCTTTCTCGAAATCCATCCGACCGTCGTAGGTCATCCGTCCGCCGTAGCCGCGGCATTTACAGCTTCTATCATCGTTGCGATGGTCGGTCTTGGCATAGGCCATTAGGCCGGCCCACATCGTTCCTTTATCCTCCACGCGCATCCCATACATCGTAATCTCCACGTTGTTCCAGCTCTTGTCCTGCGCCCAGACGTACATTCGCGGGTAATCGCCAGATGTCGTGAGTATGCCGGCACCATCGATAGAATAGGTTGCAGTACCGTGCCTGCAGTCGAACTCCGGGTCATCCGGGTCTCTTACGTACCCAAATGTGCGAGGGTGTCCATTGTTCCACTTTGAGTACCAGACGCGGCCGTCCTCTTTTGTCGGATAGAGAACCTTGATGCCAAAAGGATCCAGTACCGGCGTGGCAGCAGTAGTGAAACTCCACAGGTCGCCTGCGGTAACAACACCGTTTAAATTTTTCTCATCAACACGCCAGTAATAAACGGTGGATACGTTAAGGATACCCTCGTCAAAAGTGGCACCTGCCTGGTTGGAGCTGACGGATGGCGGCGGATTGGTTGTGCCAAAATATACGTTATGACCTACGGCATTTGAACCGGCCGTCCAGCTTAATGTTGCATTCGGCATTACATCCGTTGCTCCGCTGGCCGGGCTCGGATTGCTTGCCTGTCCCGGTACAGGTGCGATGACGTTGATGTAATTTGTTCGTGTCGATGTATTGCTGCCGCCGGGACCGCTGACCGTCAGGCTGACGGTATAGTTTCCCGCAACATTATAAGTATGACTCGGGTTCTGTGCCGTGCTTGTCACGCTGTCGCCGAAATCCCAGCTCCAGCCTGTAATCTCGCCTGTCGATGCGTCTGTGAAATTCACCTCCAGCGGAGGGTCGCCGCTTGTCGGCAAAGCGGTGAATGCAGCAGTAGGAACGGCTGCCATCCTGATTAGGTTCACGCCGCCGCCTGTCCCCATCCAGACCAGCAGGTTCGACTCAACAGCCACTGCGTTGACCGTGTTATTCACAAGCCCGCTGTTGGTCGTGTTATAAACCGTCCAGGGTGTCGCTCCTGCCAGCTTGCTGATGCCGGAGCCGTTTGAGCCGGCCCACACCACGCCATTCGCATCGACGGCAATTGAAATGGTGTCGTTCTTCGCCAGTCCGTCACTTGTTGTGTAAGTCACCCAGCTTGTGCCGATAAGTCTGTTGACACCGCTCAGTGTCGCAACCCACTTGTTGCCGTTCGGCGCAACAGCCACAGCCCTTGTGTCAAGAGAAGCCAGCGGCGGCTTAAGATGTTTCGTCCAGGTTGTGCCGTCATACATTGATACGCCGCCTCCGGTCGCAATCCATTTGTTATTGGATGAATCAACCGCAATGCCTCTAACGCCGTTGCCGGCCAGGCCGCTGTTGCCTGTGGTGTATTTGGTCCAGCTTGTGCCGTTGAATTTGCACAGTCCCGAAGCATACGTACCGACCCATACGTCGCCGCTGTTATCAACCGCGATGCATCTGGTGTTGTTGTTGGCCAGAGCGCTGTTTCCGGATGTGTACTTTGTCCAGCTTGTACCGGTATATTTGTTTACGCCGCCGGTTGTGGCTATCCACTTGTTGGAGGAACTGTCGAAGGCAATGCCATAGACGGTGTTGTTTGCCAGGCCGCTGTTGCCGGTCGTATATTTTATCCACGTAGTGCCGTCATATTTGGCGAGGCCGCCGCCGTTGGTGCCGAACCATTTGACGCCGCCCAGCTCAACAGCCGCTGCGTAAATATTGTTGTTGCCTATCGCTCCGCCGGTGTTGGAATTATTGTAAGTCGTCCATATCTCCTGATACTGAGGCGGACTGACTGAAATATAATCAGTTCTTGTTTTTATGTCGCTTCCATTGGGACCGTTGACCGTCAGACTGACGGTATATGAGCCTGTATTATTATAGGTATGAGCCGGATGCCGTACGGTACTTGTGCCGCCGTCGCCGAACGTCCAGCTCCAGCTGGTTATAATGCCGGTCGACTGGTCGGTAAAACTCACTGCAAGCGGATAGCCGCCGCTGACAGGAGAGCCTGTGAACGCCGCAGCCGGAACCGGTGTATAAACCGAAATGTAGTCTGTTTTGGTCTCAATGTCGCTGCCGCCCGGACCTGTAGCGGTCAGGCTGACCGTGTGTGTCCCCGCGGTGTTATAATTATGGCTGGGGTTTTGCGCCGTGCTTGTGCCGCTGTCCCCGAAATCCCAGCTCCAGCCGGTAATAATGCCCGTCGACAAATCCGTAAAACTCACCGCCAGAGGCACATCTCCGCTCGTCGGCGAACCCGCGAACTGCGCAACAGTAGGTGCGAACGATACTGTGATATAGTCTGTTTTCGTCATAATGTCGCTGCCCCCGGGACCTGTAACAGTCAGGCTCACCGTATACGTTCCTGCGGTGTGATAAATATGACCGGCGTCTTGTTCCGTGCTTGTGCCGCTGTCCCCGAAGGTCCAGCTCCAATTGGTTATGCTGCCCGTTGACTGGTCTGTGAATTCAACCGTCAAAGGCGCATCGCCGCTTGTCGGCAAACCTGTAAATTGCGCAACAGGAGGTGCGAGCGATGCTGTGATATGGTTTGTTTTCGTCATAATGTTGCTGCCGCCCGGACCTGTAACAGTCAGGCTGACCGTGTATGTCCCCGCGGTGTTATAAATATGGCTGGGGTTTTGTGCCGTGCTTGTGCCGCTGTCGCCGAAAGCCCAGTTCCAGCCGTTTATGCTGCCCGTTGACTGGTCTGTGAAGTTTACCGTCAGCGGCGTATTACCGCTGGTCGGCGAAGCTGAAAATGCCGCTGTCGGAGGGGGAGGCACAGTAACCGTAATGTAGTTTGTCTTGACCTCATCATCTGTCCCCACAGGCCCGCTGACCGTCAGGCTCACGCTATAAGTCCCTGCCGTTTGATAAATGTGTGATGGATTCTGCGCCGTGCTTGTCCCGCTGTCGCCGAAATTCCAGCTCCACGCCGTTACACTGCCCGTCGACGAATCGGTGAAATTCACCGTCAACGGATAATCGCCGCTCGTCGGTGAACCGGTAAACCCTGCAACCGGCGGCGTTGCTGAAGTGACGGAAACGTAATTCGTTTTGGTCTCTGTATAGTACTGACTTGTATTCTCGTCCCTCACGGAAAGCTGCACAGTATATGTGCCGGCACTAAGATAAGTATTGACGATTTCCGATGGCGGGCTTGAATAGTTCAGCGTATTGCCGTCTCCGAATACCCATTTCCACGTATCTATCGGCCCTGTTGAAAGGTCCGTGAATGTTACCAGCAGAGGTGCCCAGCCGGACGTAGGCGTTCCGGAAAAATTCGGAACAGGTGGTACGGATGTTACCGTTATATAATTCGTTTTGGTTTCAATATCGCTGCCGCCGGTATTAGTAGCGGTCAGGCTGACCGTATATGTCCCGACAGAAGTATATTGATGACTTGGATTCTGTGCCGTGCTTGTCCCGCTGTCGCCGAATGTCCAGCTCCAGCTTGTAGGCGTGTTTGTTGAAGAATCGGTGAAATTCACCGTCAGCGGCACATTGCCGCTTGTCGGCGAACCCGAAAAATTAGCAACAGGCGGATTTACCGCCGCAATCTCAAGTTTACTGATACCCCCGCCGCCGGTCGCAAACCACAGTAAGGTCGAGCTTTCACTGTCAACACCGTTGACCGTGTTATTGGCAAGACCGTTGGTGGTGTTGTATTTCGTCCAGCTCGAGCTTGCGAACTTGGTCACCCCT
>Ga0315294_10002328_pt1 | contig 20791 bp, 23 predicted proteins | sample YL17G13_40_MG_FD_203626 | JGI IMG/M metagenome (GOLD analysis project Ga0315294, IMG submission 203626) | Sediment microbial communities from Yellowstone Lake, YNP, Wyoming, USA - YL17G13_40 | ecosystem: Environmental > Aquatic > Freshwater > Lake > Sediment | place: USA: Wyoming | collected...
CCTCGGCTTAAGGTCAAGCTTCAGTATCACGCCTTTGTCGGTGGTCTTGAACCGGCCGAAGCCAAGCTTGTTCAAAATGTGCAGGCTGGCTCTGCTTTCGTCTTCGAAAAGCCTTCTTTCCGCGTTATCGTATCCCACCTCAGCGAACAAGGCGTCCAGTTTCAGCCTCTTCGCCTCTTCAACCAGGAGCTCCGCGGTCCTTGATGCGAAACCTTTCCCCCCGTGCGAGCCCAGATACTCGTCATACAACCCGTAGCTTATCACCCCGATGTTCGGCTCCCCCCACTTGCTGTTCCTCTTGTAGCCGAAAAGGCCGGCCTGTATGTCCGAAGGCTTGGTGATGGCCCCGTAGGATATCTGCCGGTCGCCGGCCTCTGAAAGCTCGTAAATCCCCAGGTTGATTACAGAATCCCTCTCGGCAGGCCTTGGTTTTGCGGCATAAGGGCGGCCGTCAAGAGCGAAGTATGCAAGGTCGACGCCGGACGTGTATCCCGGAAGACGCTTCAGTTTAGATGTCTCAGATGGGACATCCGAGCTAAAGAGCGTCGGCTGGTTCGCGGCCCCATGGAAAGCCGGTTTTTCCAAAGGTGCGGGCACGGGTTCAGGAAGCTTCCTATCGGGTTCAGGAGGATTCTGTTTCCCGACCTCGAACAGGTAGCGTTGCCTATCCGGCTGTTCCTTGTGTTTGGTCACGTCAATCCCGGTAACTTATTGGGAAAGGGGGGAATTAATATGTCCGTTTGAGTCAACTATTTCGATGATATAAACGTGGGATGCCCAAGTCCTTACCGTGGAAAAGAAGAAGCCCGTAGGAGTCACAGTCGTAAGCGTAGTCGGAGGCGAGGTCGTAGAAGAGCCTGGGACCGTAAAATCCCTGAAGAAGAAGGATACGCCAGCTGCCGGTGAAATGCCGAGACTTATGGCTGTCGACGCCATTAAAGAGGGGGTTACATCCGGGCCGCTAAAATTTCCGAAAGAATGGGTGGATGCGGACGTGGAAAGCGGCAGTCTCAGAGCCTACCCTGTGAGTGTGAGGAGCGAATCAGCGAGGCTGGGCAAGCGGCTTCTTGCAGTCCCAGCCGACAAAGTCGCCCCCTATATGGAGGAAAGGGCTGACGACTGGAGGTTCCTCCAACAGGCGGGGGTCATCTCCTTAATGGAATTTCTAAGTTCTGCTGAGGCGCGTTACGGCCCTGGAGAGGATGTTCGCAGACTAGCCTTATATCATAACGCCAGGATTATGGCGAAGAAAGCGGTTTTGGGCGAAGATCCGAGAGACCACACGAGGGACATCCAGGGCAACTTGTATATTTCACCTGAGATGAGGAGACTAATCGAGGCGGGTCTAGCTGAAGCCTTAGGCCCCCCCGAAGAGGAGACACCCCCGGTTTTGACATTCAAGCCCCGAAAAAAAGGGCCGAAGAAATCGCTCCTTGAAGTGTTCAGGGATGCCACGCAGTCCAAGGATATTCCGTCTCCACAAGAAGGCGATGAGCAGCCATTCAGGTTAGTCCGGCCGCCGGCAGGGGAAGAGGGGATACCGTCGCGTGAAGGCGCCCCAGCCGAGCCGCCTCAACTGGGAGTCTTCCGGGAGACTCCCGCTGAACCAGCGAAAAAACCGCGGAAGGAGGAGACGAACCCGGAGTTGGCTGCAGACATTGAAGCGCTCAGGGGATTGCTCAGACAAGCGGGTGAAAAAACCGCGGGAGTCGTCGCGAAAGTAGAAATCGGAAAACTGGAGAAAAAGCATCGCGGAACCACCCGTGAAGAGATTAGGGAACGTCTGAAGAAGGAATTGGGCGAGGGGAGCAGTCTTTGGAGGAGGATACAGCCGGACCTGGAAGACGAATAGCCCGGCAACCCCCTATAAACCACGCCGCCAATATCCTACACATGCCATCCAGAAAGCCAGCCTGGCTGAAGGCCCCGCTTGCGGGACGCGGCTTTTCCAGGGTCAAAGACACGGTTAGGCACTACGGCCTCCATACGGTCTGCGACGAGGCCCGCTGCCCGAACAAAGGCGTTTGCTGGGGGGCTGGGACTGCCACATTCCTCATCCTGGGGGACGTCTGCACCAGAGGCTGCAGGTTCTGCGCGGTGAAATCCGGAAGTGAGGGTGTGGGGGTAGACGCCGACGAGCCCAAGAACCTCGCAGATGCGGCAAGGAAGCTCGGCCTCAGGTACGTAGTCATCACCTCGGTCGACAGGGACGACCTGCCGGACGGGGGAGCCGGCCATTACGCGGCCTGCATCGGGAGAGTCAAGGAGACGGGCGCGAAGGTCGAGGCGCTGATACCTGACTATCAAGGCCAGATGCTGAAGACGGTCGTCGATGCGGGACCGGACGTCCTCGCCCACAACATCGAGGTCGTTGAAAGGCTCCAAAGCCTCCGAGACGCAAAAGCGACGTACCGGGGCAGCCTGGAGACGCTAAGACAGGCAAAGGAGTTAGGCACTACGACGAAATCCTCCATAATGCTGGGCCTCGGGGAGACCGGCGGCGAAGTCCTCCAGGCGATGGACGACCTACGCGGCGTCGGCTGCGACATCCTCGTCCTCGGACAGTACCTGCAGCCGACGATAAGGCAGGTGCCGGTGAAAGAGTACGTGACGCCTGAGAAGTTCAGGGAATACGGCGGTGCGGCAAAAAGCAGGGGATTCAGGACAGTCGTCTCCGAGCCCCTGGCAAGGACGAGCTACAAAGCTGGAGAGTCGCTAACCAAAATCTAAAGGCGCTAGACGGGGAAGCGACCTCCTCAGCCCCCAATCCCATGGCGGAAGGGTCTTCCCCGCTTTATCCTATATTTACTTTCGCGCAAATAACATCAATGTGCCAGGCAAGCCCATGTCTTTTTCCGCGCTTCTTACGTACATCATACTCCTGTTATTGGTCTCTCGACTGGTTCTTGCCTTCGTCGGCGGAATATCTCGGGAAGCGGCAGGCTATTGCGTCTCATGCGTACCGTATATGTCCGTCTGGCTGGGCGTGTATGCCGCGTGGGACAGCGGATGGTACCTTGAGGTGGCGAGGGACGGTTATTCGCCGAAGTTGAGCTCCTACCCGCCTAGCAGAGATCAGGGAAATTTTGCGTTCTTTCCGCTGTATCCTCTGCTCCTGCGGACGTTTGGAGGCCTAATCGGCGACTACGTGATTGCCGGACTCCTGGTCTCCAATGTCTGCCTGGTACTGTCGGCTGTAATCATCTACTACATGGCCCTCGCAGACTCCGGCGAGTTAGCGGCGTCTAAGGCCGTCAAATACCTTTTCCTCTATCCGGCATCGTTCATACTGTCCGCAGTCATGGCCGAGTCGCTCATGCTATTCCTAACCCTTTCTTGCTTCTACTCGGCCCGCCGCGGGCTGTGGGTGCGGGCCGGCTTCCTGGGGCTTCTGGCCACCCTGACAAAGCCTATTGGACTCTTGGCCATGCCGGCGCTGGCTTATTTGTATTTGCGGGACAGGAGGTACGACCTTAAGGCCGTAGGCCCGGAGGCTGCAGCATTGTTTCTGCCGCTCCTGGGGTTCATGTGTTACATGGCGTATGTCGACAGCATAGTCGGCGAGCCTATGTCATATTTTTCGATCATGCACGATGGCTGGCATCATAATCTCTCTAATCCTGTTTCCGTCATGGCAGCTGCCATATCCTCGGAATACATACTCCATGCACTGTTTGTAATCGCAGCCATCGCATTGTTCGCATGGTCTTATGGCAGAATCGATAAGGCATATTGGGTTTTCGGCGTCTTACTCCTTCTTGCCCCCATATTAGCCCAGGGGGGCACGACCCTATACTCGATGCCCCGTTACCTCTCCATAGTTTTCCCATTGTATCTTATACTGGGGGAAATCGGGAGAGACAGGGAAGCCGACCAGTTCATGACAACCCTCTTTCTCATCAGCCAACCTGTTGCGATGGCATTCTGGACCACGGCCTCGGGCATACTCATATAGGTCGTCTACCTGCGGAAACCAACCCTGGAGAGGACAGGTTATAAGGCTGAAGAGACAATAGTCTGAAACATGGCCCTTAAAGCGGTTCTGTTCGACATGGACGGGACGCTCGTCGACAGCATCCCGGCATGGCATGCGACGTTCAACCACGTCCTCAGGCTCCAGGGAATGAGTGAGATAACGTATGAAAGGTTCTGCGCCGACATACTGGGCCAGAGCATAGAGAAGGACATTGAGACGTTCTTCCCCCACTTGACAGTCGAAGGGCTGAAGTCCAGCTACAAGGCCCACTTCCCAAAATACCTCGGAGGCGTCGAACTGTTCCCAGAGACCCCCAAAGTCCTAGAGTACCTGGAGCAAAAAGGCCTGAAGAAGGGCATAGTGACGAACACCCCCCGCGACCTCATGTTCCTGACCCTCGACAAAGTCGGTTTAAGCGGCCGCTTCGAATCCGCGCTTGGCGGCGACGACGTCACTGTCGGGAAACCAGACCCGGAGATAATCGTGAAAAGCCTCAAGGAGATGGGAGTGGATAGGAAAGACGCACTCATGGTCGGGGACACGAACGCGGACATGAACGCAGGCAAACGCGCCAATGTAAAGACTGTCGGGGTCGGCATACAGGGGGATTGGATGGTAGGCGGCATCGGAGAGCTGCCTAGGCTTCTTGAGCAGATTGGGAAGTGAATCCAAGGGTCTTCAAGGCAATAGAAAAGCGCTAGTGATTGCCTTTCAGCAGATATCCATTATAGCCGAAAAAGCCCGCATTGGTGAAGTTCCTATCCAATGTATATGCTTCATCCAGGTAGGACATGAACTCCGGGAAATTCGAGCATTTTGTCCGGTTCCACCAAGAATTATCCGGAATTAGGATCAGCTTTGGCTTAGAATCCCTCAAATCAGCCATGAACTCCTTTCGAAGCTCCTTGACAGTCGGGTCTTCGGGGAAGTACAATAAAAACACATCGTTAGGGTGTTTTGTTGCAAGTAGCCTTCCAGTGCTAAGCTGCGCCCTCTGGAACGCGTCAGACTGGCCAAGAACCAGGATTTTGTCATGCTTCTCGGAGTTCCGCAGGATATAGTCTCTTACATCGGTGTATGTACGCTCATAAGCTCCCAAATTCAGTCTGTAATAATATTGGAGAGGGAAGGATATGAAACATCCGATGAAACACCACCAGCAGAGATGATATGTCAGCCTGTCTCCCCCGCCGCCAATGTCAAAAAAGATGAGCGACATAAGCCCTATCACAAAAACGATGAAGGGATATAGATGGTAGTCAAACCCCTTGTTCTGCACAATGAAATGAAAAGCGCCATAGACCAAGCCGATAAGAAGGGCTTGATAGTTGGGACATGACCGGACTTTTGAGGCAGTGACCGCTAGGTCTATGTTTTCGCTGATAAAAAGCAGGTACAAGAACGACAGGACAATGATGGAAAAAATCGAAAAAAGCAATATCATGATAAAGACACCCATGGCTTCGCATGATGAGTAGAGGGGAATGAGCTTTGTAGTAACAAAAATGAACGCAGGGATAGAGTGGTTAAGGTATAGGTATGCAAAGAAAGGCATCCAGGATATGACGCCGCCCAGGCAAAGCAAAATCATGCGTCGGAACTTCAGGAGAGTGTTCCCATCCGAGAAAAACGCTAAAATCGGGATTAACAGGAGTGAATGCAGTTTTATGGAGGCGGCTAAACCTATCAGACTACCTATTAAGAGAGTTTTAATCGATTGATTATATCCCCTATCCCCAATACAATATTCCAGGTATAGTGCGCCTAGTATCAAAGGCATAATCGAGTAATCACGTTCGACTGCGAAAGAGAACCCATACGAAAGGGTCACTGCCAAAAGAACCAAAAATGCCGCTATTCCGGCTTGCCGGCTAGGTTTGCATGTGAAAACATAGTTTGATGTGGACTCCTTGGAGGGATACCCAACAGTAGGAGAGGTCACAACTAGGTAGAGGAGATAAGAAGTAACAACCGTCAAGATAATGCTGTATAACCGAAACCCAAAGTCCGAGGACCCGAATACCTTCAGTATGAGATAATGGTGAAGGAAGGTCCCGGGGCCGTTGATATCGTAGATGTCCCTGTAGGGCACATAGCCATGGTCTATCAGGAAGGCGACGTAGTGGAAATACGGCATATCAAGGAGCAACGGCCAGCTGAGGCTGGAAAAAGCCAGGACCAGGATGACTATGAGGAGAACGTAGAACGACGCCCTCACAGGCCACTCACTGGAAAACGAATGATTCTTGGAGGAAGAACCCATGTAATATATTGTATCAAGGGAAAAAAGAGCGACAACTGCGGCATCGGAGAATAAGGCCGGATTCAGCCCAACTTTATCCGCCACCTGGCCTGGGCTATCGAGAGGAGTATCGTCGTCCAGCCGAGAAGCTGGTACGGCCACGGTGCGTAGAACACGACAAGGAATCCGACAAGGTATGTGGCAAGCCCGAACGGCGTGCACAGGGGGCAGCCTGGGCCGGAGCATAGTCTGGCTTTGGGGGTCTTCACAATCTTCGGCTTGGCGTCAGTCATCAGAGCCCCCTGAGTCAGAGGGGCTGGAGTCGTCTCCCCCGCCGCCTGAGGATGAGCCGTCGAACCCCTTCGCTATCTCGTCGACACCCTTTTTGGTTATTAAGACGGCTGTCACCCCCGCGAAGATGTCCCATATCGGTCCCTCCATGTTAAATAGTAGGGGAAGGCAATACCTATATATGCAGGGGAAGGCCGCGATGAAGGTCCCGGGGGGGAAGCTCCTTAAGGTCTGGGTCGAATATGACGGGGCGACCATCATCAAGGCAAAGTTCACAGGCGACTTCTTCGTCCATCCGGAGGACGCCGTCGAGAATGCCGAGGAAAAGCTTTCCGGCGCAAGGAAGCGCGACGCCGAGGCAATACTTGAGAGGGGGCTTTCCAATGCGAGGATGTACGGAGTCGACGTCAAGTCGATGGCGAAGGTCTTGGGTGAAGCTGTCAAATAAACTACCGCCGCCTGAAGGCGGCGGTATTTACGAAGTCACCTGAGCCAGTGGTTTAGTGTGGCTTGACTTGGAGGTTGAACCTCCTCCGCGCAGCGGAGGACGTGACTCCAGTCCCCCTGGGACTTTGCGATGTAGTGCTTGATAGTGTCGGCAGTGACGTTGCCTACGCTGCGGTAGAATTTGCCGCGGCTCCACAGGTGACCGCGCCGGTAGACCTTCCTCAGGTGCGGGAACTGCTGGAACAACAACCGGGCTGAGACGCCTTTCAAGAGGTTCACCACACGCGAAACACAAACATTCGGTTTGAATCCCACAAAAATGTGCACGTGGTCGCTCATGACCTGCAACTCGTGAATCACAAACCCATAATTGCGGGCGACTTCACCAAGAACAGCCTCACAGGCACTCTTAACCTCGCCAACCAAAACTTTATAACGGTACTTCGGGCAGAAAACCACATGAAAACTTATCTGCCCAAATCCATGGCTCACGCTCACTAAATCCATAAAAGACCTCCGAAACGGTGACCAAAGCGCCCCCGAAGGGGGCGCGCCGTTTCGGTAAAGAAATTCGAAAACAAAATACAAGAAAGGAGGAAAGCAAGGAAAATGGAACTACGCTACGCAATTCCTCTGCGGGCTAAAGCCCGCAGTATCCTTGCGAAGATGTAATGAAGTGCAGGTTATTGGACACCGGAAGCCATAAGGCAGGGTGGAACATGGGTTTGGACGAGAGCATCCTCGAGAGCCTTGCGAGGGGGAAAAGCCCGACGACCCTGCGTTTCTACGGTTGGAGCCCGTCCGCCGTATCCATCGGCTACTTCCAGAACATCAGGGAGGAAGTCAACCTGGACAGGTGCTTCCTCGACGGCGTCGACGTGGTAAGAAGGATAACAGGCGGAGGCGCCGTATACCATGCCATGGAGCTGACCTACAGCTACATCGCGCCTGAGGACACGGTACCCGACGACATACTGGAGTCCTACAGGCTCATATGCGCAGGACTGGTCGGGGGATTCAAACATCTTGGGGTGACGGCCGAGTTCGCGCCGTTGAACGACATCGTATCAGGCGGGAAAAAGATAAGCGGAAACGCACAGACCAGGAGGTCAGGCTGCGTGCTCCAGCATGGGACGGTCCTCTTGGGCGTTGACCTCAAGAGGATGTTCACATACCTCCTGGTCCCGGATGAGAAGACCAGGGACAAAGCCATAAAAGACGTGAGGGAGAGGGTGACTTCCCTTAGGGACGTTTTAAAAAAGGACGTACCATATGGTAAGGTGGCGGACGCCATGAAGAATGGGTTTGCAGAGGCTTTGAATCTCGAGCTTGTGAGCGGCAAACCGACGAAAGACGAGCTGGCGCAGGCAGAGGAGCTGCAGAACCTCAAGTATACGTCGCTCGAGTGGAACGGCAGGAGATGAACGATGGTCTACGACGCAGTCATCCTGGGCGGAGGGCCGGCAGGCTATGAGACGGCACTCTGGGTAAGCAGCCGCGGAGGAAAGGCGGCAGTAATCGAATCAGGCGAGCTTGGCGGAGTCTGCACCAACAGGGGATGCATCCCGACCAAGACGCTGGGAGCCACCTGCGACATAATCGAACAGATTGCAAAAGCCAAAAGATACGGCATAGACGTCCAAACCCAGGGGCTAAACGCCGACGAACTGTTCAGGAGGAGGGACAGGGTCGCTCTCACGATGCGGAAAGGCGTTGAAAAGCTACTCCAGGACGCGAAAGTCGACGTGATGAGAGGCGTTGGAAAGGTCGAGTCAGAGACTGAGGTGACAGTGAACAACGACACGGTCGAAGGCAGGACCCTGGTCATAGCCACCGGCTCCAAACCGGTCGGCCTCCCAAACGTGGAATTAGACCACGAGTTCGTGGTTTCCGGCGACGATGCCGCGGCCTCGTCAAAGCTTCCGAAGAAGGTGGTCGTGGTCGGGGCTGGGTTCATAGGCTGCGAATACGCATCCATTTATTCGAGGCTGGGATGTGGGGTCACGCTCGTCGAAGCCCTCCCGAAGATTCTGCCGCTTGAGGACGAAGACGTATCCGACGCCCTCTTCGAGGCCTTTTCTAAGACCATGAAGGTCGTCACCAACGCGAAAGTCGAGTCGGTTGACAGGGAAAAAAAGGCCGTGAACGTCTCGGGAGAATGGATTCAGGCGGACATGGTCGTTCTGGCCACGGGAAGGGTTCCGGTGATTCCAAGAGGCCTTGACGAAATAAACGTCCTACACGACAAAAAAGGCGTCAAGGTGGATTCTATGATGAGGACGAGCGTCGACAACATATACGCCGTCGGAGACGTCACAGCCCTCCCCAAGCTCGCTCATGCGGCGTATGCCGGCGCCGAAGCCGCGGGGCGGAACATCATGGGCGACAAGTTCGAGGCTGACTTCATAGGCATCCCATGGTGCATCTTCACATCCCCGGAGATAGGGAGGGCGGGCTTCACCGAACCGGAGGCCCGCGAAGCCGGCAGGGAAGTTAGGGTGGGCCGCGGCGACTACATGGCGAACGGGAAGGCGCGGTGCATGGGGGAGCGCATCGGCTTTTGCAAGGTCGTGGTGGACGGAAGGACCGATGAGGTCGTCGGGGTTCACATATTCGGCGCCCATGCGTCTGACCTCATAGGCGAAGCCGCTCTGGCTGTCAGGATGAGGCTTAAGGCTCAGGACATAGCAAAGACAATCCACCCCCATCCGACGTTGTCTGAGGTTTTCAAGGAAGCGTGCGAAAAGGCAACGGGTTAAGTCGGCTCTATGCTGCCCCACATCCGACCGGAGCTTTGGTAGACGTTCTCCCCGGTGCGTTCGTCCTTGTAGAGGATTACCATCGACGACTCGAACCTTTTCCCTGGAGCCTCGGCCCAAAGGCTGTCCGAAAGCTCAAGGACCTTCGACTTCCCAGGCGCTATGACGCAGTCGCTCTCGCAGGTCACCGTTTTGGACCTGCGGTCTATCGTCGCATTGTAGGACATGATGGTCACATTCGCCCCGACCATGTTGAACACGCTAACCTGCAGCTGCCCGTCTGAGCGGAGTATGAACTCCGTGCCCTGCATTATCGAAACCCCCCAGAAGCCGAAGCTTCCGGGCTCCACCCGCTGGTTCACGGTGAACAGGCCCCACTGCCACAATACGACGAGGACGACCATGATGGCGAGGAGGACCCAGCCGTAGGTCATCAGGAACTCGAGCGAACCCTGGCCCCTACCAGAAGACGTCATCAGATACTCATACGAGCGGAAGAATATAAGACTCAGTAACCTCTGAGCTTGTCCAAAACGTATTCTTCGACGTCCTTGAACGCGGGCTCTTCAGGGTCCATTTTTATCCCGGCCCTGACAGCCTCAAGCGCGTCGTCGAACCTGTTCAGGAAAGCCAGAATCCTCGCCTTGCCAAACCAAGCCCATCCAGTCTTATCCCCCAGCTGGGTGGCTTTGTCATAGGAGTGGTACGCTACAGTAATCATCCCAAGCTCGTCCTCTGTGAAGGCCTTCTCAAGCCAGAAGTCAACCTTCTTAGGCCGAAGCCTGACTGCCACGTTGAAGCAGGCCAGGGCTTCCCGGTATTTATCCCGTTTGGCGAGCATCTGCCCCTTTCGGAAGTAAGCCCAGAACGACTGCGGATTCAGTTCAATCGCCCGGTCAAACGCCTGCGACGCCTTCGGGAAGTCCCCGATTTTGGAGTACGCCCAGCCCTTGAGCACCTTGACCATCGGCTCGTCCGGCATCCGCCTCTCCTGCTCCAACACCTCATTGAGTATTGCTTGGGGGTCGCCTGTGAGCTTGCTCATCGCAATGAGCTTCCCCATCATGTCCCCGACATGGTCAGACTGGCCGGACACCATATTATAGATTACACTATACCTTTTAAAGAGCGGACTGCCGCAAGGGAAACCCGAGTCATCTTTCCTATATCGAACCTGCCTGTGTTTATGACAAGGTCGTAAACGCCCAAATCGTTCAAGTCGATTTTGTAGAAGTCAAGATACCTCTTCCTCTCGCTCTCATCCCTGGCGGTCACATCCTCCGAAGCCTCCTTCAAGGAGGGGTATTTTTCCCCGCGGGAAAGAACCCTTGAAGCCCTCACATCCGCAGGGGCAGAAAGCCATATGCTCAAATCAGGCTTGAGGAAGTACCTGGAGAGCCTGCCGTCGACGACGCAGTCGCCCTTTGCGAGCTTTTTCTGCCGCTCGTCTATTTCCCTGTCGACATCAGGGTGTTCCTCCGCGTATTTTGAGAAGTCGACAAGGGACATCCCCCGCTCAGAAGCCATGTCCCTCATGACCTTCCCTGCGGAGACATGTTTGAAATTGAGCTTTTTGGCTAAGGCCTTCGCAAGCGTGGATTTACCCGACGCCGCCTGTCCTCCGACAGTGACTATCATGTTCACTTGGATTTTTTCGTCTTCGGTTTCGCCTTCGGCTTTTCGAGAGGCTTCGGCGCACTTGATGCCTTCTTCTTAGGCTTCGATTTGGCAGACGTAAGTATGATATACCCCCCCTGCGCCTTAGGGTACCATCCGCGCGGGAGGTACTTCTCCAAAGTCAGGTCCCGCTGAATGTTCAGATTCGAATACTCCGGGGAGACGTACTTCACCTCGACCCTCGTCACATACCTCACTAGCTCGTCAAGACAGCCTGTGCACAAGACCCCGCCGAACGGCCGTCCAGGCCTCTTGCTGCTTGACGGGGTGTTCGAAAGCTCGGTGCCTGTCCCTACCGTGAGGCCTGGAAGGTGGGCTCCGCAGCGCCCGCATATGCTTTTGCCCGGTTTCGACCCCCTGAAGTGGGTTACCGTCTGCCCTCCGGGCGTCCTGATTTTCATCTTCTTAACAGACCTAGTCCTTAAACTTCTTCTGACCATTTTAACCTCCTAAAAGCCGATTCTAAAAAGCTTGTTGAATATCAAAGATGATATGAAACCACATAATATATACCAGCGAATCCAACCTAAGCCCACGCCAAACACGGTGGCTACATAGAATGGGTTGTTGTTCTCGTATTCCAGGCGGTAGCTCACCGTATCTCCTCCGACCTTCAAATCGGCCCTTTTCACCGATAACTGCTGGACGGCGCCATCTTGGAGGGTGCGCTCGGCCCTCTTGCCTTCGACGTCAAGGGTTGTATACTCGCCCTTGAACGGCGTCTGCGTGTAGTTTTTCGGGTTCTTCGCGGTGATGTTGACGTCTACAAAGCCTTTTGAGTACTCGCCCAGCTCGGACCACGACCACGAGTATGTGACGTTCTCGACACGCCAGACCAGCTCCTTTCCGGCGGAGCCGTATGTGATGTTGGGGCTGGTGTAGACAGATACGACGTCCAGGTTCTGTGGGATGGGGTCTATGACGGTCATGTTATAGATGCTTCCGAGGTCGTTGTAGTTGGCGTTCATCCACCCGAAGACCAGGATCACGGGGATGAAGGTGAAAAGCATCGGCTTCATCCCATGCCTCATCTGCTCCATCGACGCATCCATCATCTTCTGCTGATGGGCGACGACTGCGTTGTAGTCCTTCCGCTTCTGTGCCTCCTTTATCTGCTCCTGGTGGTGTTTGAGCTTCTCCTTGTGCTCCTTCATCTTCTCCTTGTCCAGGACCGCGCTGCGCACGACCGTGGTCAGGAGGGTCATCCCCACCGAAACATAGGCTATCGTATAGCCTGCCGAAGTCAGCTCAAGCACTTAATACCCCCAACAGAGTCTCCGCAGCCTGGGGCAAAGTCCCCTCCGGCTTCCAGATTACCTTGATAGGCGTCCCTGTGAAGACGGAATACGCCATGGCTATGCTCCTGTTGACGCTCTGATGCCTTTCAATCCCCTCGATGTTGTCGACCTCCCTCCGCCGGAAGTCGTTGCCTATGTCCTTCTTCCTGAACTTGTTGATGTCCTCAGGCCTGCTTTCCAGAACGACGATGACATCAGGCTTTAACTCCCTCAGAACCCACTCCGGCATCCCAGGGATGAACCCCCTCGGCGTCTCGATGGCCGCATGGGTGTCGAGGATGAGGTTCTTCTGGTCAGCCATCTTCCTAATCTCCTTCGCAGCCTTCTTCTGTATGTCATGCTGCGCCCCAATCGGAAGCCTCCTCATCTCGTCCCTGTGCTTCACAAGGCCGTCCTTCTCGGCGCTTTTGAGCATCATATCGCCGAAGTTGACCATCTCAAACTCTATTTTGATGCCCTTCTCCTCAGCCTGCTTGAAGGCCGTCTTCACCACCGTCGACTTGCCGACGCCCGGAACCCCCGTCATAACAACCAACATCCGAAATCACCTGAGAAAATTGCAAAAAATAGTCCAAAGTATATGGAATGCGCGAATAAAAAGAGTCCATGAAGGCTTCAGGCCGGCAAATGCCGTTATTTCCCGGTTTTTCCGCCGACGCTTTCGGCCAGGTCGACCGCCTTTATCCGGTACCCGTTCACTTCTTCGCCTTTTTCTCCCGCTCCTCTATCCGCTTCGCGAGCTTCAGCACAAGCTCCCTTTCCTTCTCATGGGCGGTGGTGAGGCCGTGTTTCTCATCCAGCCGGTTGACGTCCTCGACCCAACTCTCCAAGACGGCCTTCTTCTCTGGAGAAAGCTCCCGCTTGTCGTATTTCGCAATCAGCTTCTCCTTGACTGACTTGGCCTTCTCGTCCATGGATTCCCCCAGTCAATAATTCCGTGGACTTGCTTATAAAGGGGTCAACCCCAAGAGCCCTGATGTGAAGAGCGGCGGGGACTGGCGGCGGAACCTATCCCGCCGCTCTACACACGCCGCAATCCGCCTGAATCTTGTGACTCCGTCATCCGCCCCCTAAGAAGGGGCGGATTGCGAGCGTTTCTAAAGGAGCCCTTCGGGAGAGAACTCCTAGTAACCTACGGAATACTCGCACGTATATAAGTCCTGCCTTTCTATTTTTACCCCCTAGACGATGGAATTCAAAATATCAAGCGACTACAGGCCGGAAGGGGACCAGCCGCAGGCGATAAAGGGGCTTCTCGAGGGTTTGAGGAGGGGTTTCCGGCATCAGACCCTCCTTGGAGTCACAGGCAGCGGCAAGACCTTCACCATGGCGAATGTGGTGGAAGAGGCCGGCAAGCCGACGCTCGTCATGGCGCACAACAAGACCCTTGCAGCCCAGCTCTATAGCGAGTTCAAGGAGCTCTTCCCCAAGAACGCTGTCGAATACTTCGTAAGCTACTACGACTACTACCAGCCTGAGGCGTACCTCCCGTCCACTGACACGTACATCGCAAAGGACGCGGACGTCAACGCTGAAATCGAAAAGCTCAGGCACAGAACTACGGCAAGCCTCCTAGACCGCAAAGACGTGCTCGTTGTCGCAACCGTCTCGGCAATCTACGGCCTCGGAAGCCCGAAAGAATACCAGGAGAGCACCCTCTCACTGAACGTCGGGGATAGGGTGTCGCGGGACGAGCTCATCAGGAGACTGGTGGACATGCATTATGAACGCAAGGCAAACGCCCCGGTCGAAGGGGAGTTCAGGGTGCGCGGGCCGAACATCGACGTCTACCCCCCCTATAGCGAGAGGATATACCGCATCAAGGCGGAGAAGGGGATAGAGTCGATAAATGAGATTCACGCAGTCACAAACGAGACCCTGGCATCGCCCGAGCACATGAGGGTATACCCCGCAGTGCTCTACATCCTCCCAGAGGACAAAAAACAGCCCGCCCTGGATTCGATACGCGACGAGCTCGGGGAACAGCTTAAGAGGATGGAGGCCACGGGGAAACTCCTGGAGGCCAACCGGCTGAAGCAGAGGACCGAGTACGACCTTGAGTTGATCGGCGAGCTCGGCTACTGCAAAGGCATCGAGAACTACAGCAGGCACCTCGAAGGCCGAAGCCCTGGAGAGCCTCCGAACACGCTCCTTTCCTTCTACCCCGAGGACTGGCTCTGCTTCATCGACGAATCCCACATGACGGTCCCGCAGATCAGGGGGATGCACAACGGGGACAGGAGCAGGAAGGAGACGCTGGTGCAGTACGGCTTCAGGCTGCCTTCCGCCCTCGACAACAGGCCTCTCACGTACGAGGAGTTCGAAGGGAAACTGAAACAGGTGATATACGTTTCAGCGACGCCCGCAGACTATGAGCGGAGGATTTCATCCCGGATTGTGGAGCAGATTATCAGGCCGACCGGCCTCGTGGACCCAGAGGTTGAGGTGCGGCCTGCGAAGACCCAGATAGAGGACTTCATCGAGGCCGCCGGGAAGAGGGTGGAGGCGGGGCAGCGTGTCCTTGCGACCACGTTGACCAAGAGGATGAGCGAAGACCTCTCGGACTACCTGAAGGCGAAGGGCTTCAAGGTCAAGTACCTCCACAGCGAGATTGAGACGCTCGAACGAGTCGACCTCCTGAGGGAGCTTCGGGCCGGGGAGATAGACGTCCTAGTGGGGGTGAACCTCCTCAGGGAAGGCCTTGATTTGCCGGAGGTGTCGTTGGTCGCTGTCTTGGACGCGGACCAGGAGGGTTTCCTGAGGTCTGAGACCAGTCTCATCCAGGTCATAGGCCGCTGCTCGAGGAACATCGATGGGAAGGTGATACTCTACGCAGACAGGAACACGGGCAGCATAGAAAGGGCGGTCAAGGAGACCGAACGCAGGCGCAAGATACAGCTCGAATACAACAAAAAACACGGGATAACGCCGAAGACCATAATCAAGAAACTCCACGACAGAATCGTGGAGAGGAAGGGGGAAGTGGACGAGGAGGTCTATGGAGAGATGCCGCAAGACGAGATTAAGAGGCTCATGAAGGAGGCCGCGGACAGGATGGACTTCGAAGAGGCGATAAAGTTCAGAAAGATGCTGGAGGCGATGGAAGGTGGGGGCTAGGGAGATTTTCATCAAGGGCGCGAGGGAGCACAACCTCAAGAACATCGACGTCCACATACCCCGCGACAGGCTCGTCGTCATAACCGGCCTATCCGGGAGCGGGAAGTCGTCGCTCGCGTTCGACACCCTCTACGCCGAAGGCCAGAGAAGGTACGTGGAGTCCCTCAGCGCGTACGCCCGCCAGTTCCTAGGACTCATGGAGAAGCCTGACGTAGACTACATCGAAGGCCTGTCGCCTGCGGTGAGCATCGAACAGAAGACCACGAGCAAGAACCCTAGGAGCACGGTCGGGACCGTGACCGAGGTATACGACTATTTGAGGCTTCTTTACGCCCGCATCGGAATACCCCACTGCCCCAAATGCGGGAAGAGGATAGCGTTGCAGTCGAAAAACCAGATAACGGAGCAGATACTGGGGGCGAACGGGAAGAGGGCGACGATACTCGCGCCGGTCGTCAGGGACAGAAAAGGCGAATACCACACCCAACTGAAGGAGTACCTGGAAGACGGCTACACCGAGGCGATAATCGACGGGAAGAGGGTGAACATCGAAGGCAACATAAGGCTCGGCAAATACTTCAAACACACCATAAGCCTGGTCATAGACGAGGTCGAACTGAAGAAGACGAACAAACACAGGATACTCGAAGACGTCGAGACCGCACTACAGCTTTCCAAAGGCCTTGTCGAGGTCGAAGCCGAAGGTAAAAAGACCCTCTACTCGCAGAAGCTCGGCTGCCCTGAATGCGGCATAAGCCTCGACGAGCTGCAGCCGAGGATGTTCAGCTTCAACAGCCCCCACGGAGCATGCCCCGTATGCCAAGGCCTCGGGGTGAAGTTCGAATTCGACCCGGACCTCATAATCCCGGACAGGACAAAGACCCTGGACGATGGGGCGGTGGAAGCCTGGGGAAGCACCATGGACGCATTCTACATGAAGGCGTTCAAGACGGTAGCTGACGAAATCGGCATAGACTACGGGAAGCCCCTCAGCCAATGGACCGAGAAAGGCTTGGAAGCACTCCTACACGGCACCGGGGAGCGGACCTACCATTTCAAGCACATCGCAAGGAACGGCGTAGGCCGCTGGGAATACGAGGGCACATGGGAGGGGATAATGCCGAACCTCGCAAGGCGCGAGAAGCAGACCGAAAGCGAGCCCATGAGGGAGTGGATACGCAACTTCATGAGCACAACACCCTGCACGGCCTGCAACGGAAGGAGGCTGAAACCGGACGTGCTGGCTGTGACGGTCGGCGAGAAAAACATCGCGGAATTCACCGAGATGCCGGTCAGGGGCGCGCACGGGTTCATGAAGAAACTGAGGCTCGACGAGCAGGAGAAGAGGATAGCACACCAGGTATTGAAGGAGATAAACTCCCGCCTGTCGTTCATGGAAAACGTCGGATTAGAGTATCTCACGCTCGACAGACAGGCTTCGACCCTCTCAGGCGGGGAGAGCCAGAGGATACGTCTTGCGACCCAGATAGGAAGCCAGCTTGTCGGAGTCATGTACATACTCGACGAGCCGTCAATCGGCCTCCATCAGAAGGACAACATCCGCCTCCTTGAGACCCTGAAAAACCTGAGAGACCTCGGAAACACGGTCATCGTCGTCGAACACGACACCGAAACCATCGAAACCGCCGACCACGTCATAGACCTGGGCCCGGGAGCCGGAGTCCACGGCGGCCACCTCGTCGCGGAAGGCACCCCGCAGGAGATAAGGAAGAACCCGAAGTCGCTGACAGGGAAGTACCTGGGGGGAAAGCTCAGGATAGAAGTCCCGAACGAGAGGAGAGCCGGGAACGGTAAGACGCTCACGGTCGCAGGCGCGCAGGAACACAACCTCAAGAACATAGACGTCCGCTTCCCCCTCGGCAGGTTCATCTGCGTCACAGGCGTCTCAGGCAGCGGAAAAAGCACCCTGATAAACGAGACCCTCGCCAGGGCAATGATGAAACGGTTCTACGCAAGCAAGGACAAGCCCGGAAAACACAGGAGGATAGAAGGCCTAGAACACGTCGACAAGGCGGTCGTAATAGACCAGACGCCTATCGGCAGAACCCCCAGAAGCAACCCAGCCACATACACGGGCCTTTTCACGCCGATAAGGGAGCTATTCTCCCAGATTCACGAGGCGAAAATCAGAGGCTACCAGCCCGGAAGGTTCAGCTTCAACGTCTCAGGCGGCCGCTGCGAAAAATGCCATGGCGACGGGATAATCAAAATCGAGATGAACTTCCTCCCGGACGTCTACATACCCTGCGACGAATGCGGCGGAACAAGGTATACGCCGGAGACGCTGGAGATAAGGTACAGGGGCAGGAACATCGCCGACGTCCTCGACATGACGGTCGAGGAAGCGCTGGAATTCTTCGAAAAGATACCGCGCATACGGAGGAAACTCCAGCTTCTCACCGACGTCGGCCTCGGCTACATCAAACTCGGCCAGCCTGCAACCACACTCTCGGGCGGCGAAGCCCAACGCATAAAGCTGACGCTCGAGCTTTCAAAGGTCAGCACAGGCAGGACCGTGTACCTCCTCGACGAGCCGACGACCGGCCTCCACAGCCACGACGTGAAAAAACTGCTGGAGGTGCTGAACCGGCTCGTCGACAAGGGCAATACCGTGATTGTAATCGAGCACAACCTGGACGTCATCAAAACCGCGGACCACATAGTGGACCTCGGCCCCGACGGCGGCGACCAGGGGGGGAGGATAATCGCCGAAGGAACCCCGGAGGAAGTCGCGAAGAACCCCGGAAGCTACACGGGGGAATACCTGAAGAGAGTACTAGGCTAGGTATTTATAGACTAACATTACCCCATAGATAACATGGCAAAAGACTATAATGTCATCATAGAGGAGGGAGAAGACGGCTATCTCCTGTCAGATGTCATAGAGTTGCCAGGCTGCCACACACAGGCAAAAAACTTTGACGAGCTTGTGAAAAGGACGAAAGAGGCAATCTCGCTGATACGTTTAGGCTGACTTTTTGTAGACGGTCTTGACTTGCGCGCCGCCTTCCTCGGTTATCGTGGACAGTTCCCCGTTCATAAAGAGGTATATGGAAACCGCTTTGTCCTTCTTGAACGCTACGGCCGTATGGTTCAGCCAGCCGTAACTGCCGGTTATCTTATGCGTGGCGATGGTCTCATCCGCGGTGGAGTCGTTGTGGAAGACGACGACGACCGCCGTCTCCGGCGAAACCGGTATTTGATTCGCTCCGATGACCATCTTCGTCGACTGCCACCTGCCGACAAGGGACTTGACAGTCCAAGGGTCCAGCCTGCTCCTGCTAATCGTCGTAGTAGGACTCCCCTGCCCCCCGGCAGGGGAAGAATCCTCCCCTATACACCCTCCAAGGAGTAAAACCGCTAGGACGAGAGCCGCCAACGCCTTGACCATAGTAGATATATCAACGGATAAAAATTAATCGCCGAAACCGGATAACACGTTGCCGTAACGGTGGTTGAGAAGCTGGTCAGTCCCCAAGAGGGGGAAAAGCTTCACTACGGGGTCGTCGCTCAAAAGCCGGTTCTTCCTGTAAACGCCCAAAAGCCGTTCATGAGACCTCCTATAGTCCCCGTAGTCCTTATGGAAAGACAACAGGACAGACTCCAGGTCTCCGCTGACCTTCAGGACATGCGCACAATCCTCCAACACGCTCTCGGTATGCTTTTTCCTCCCGTCCCTCCCCACATGGGGGCTCATATGCAGGTGCGTGAACGCCAAAAGCCCGAAACCCAGCCGGGAAACATCCGGTATTTTCAAAGGCCTTAGAAGCCCGGACCCTAAAAACCTGTTCCTCAACACGTTCACGGTCTGCCTGCTGACCCCGGCCTTGGCCGCCACCTTCTCATCCGAGGCTTCGGGCAATGAAACCAACGCCGTATATACGCCCCGCTCCCGCCTTGTCGGTTTCCAGTCCACAGCCTTCGACGCCGTAACCCTGTCCGGCCTGTACTCCAAACCGAACTCCTTCGCCAGAAGCGGCGCATAATCGAAGAACCGCGGGATATTGGTGAGCTTCAACGGGAAGAAGACGTAATTATGCCGCCTGTCGGTGAGATATCCGCTCTCATGGTGGACCCTATGATGCGCAGAAATCGCCTCCCCCACCTGCGTAAGATTCCGCGCAGCACCCAAGCTCAGATGCTGCCCCCCAAACCGCACCATATAAAAGGCCGAACCGACTCCATCCCTCACCACCGCCTTGAAAGCGTCTAAGCCATGGCTTGCAGCCCCGGAAAACTCACCATAGAGCGCAGTCAACAGCTCACAGCCAACCCGGCCGAAATCAGGGACCAAAAAACCCTCGACCAAACCATGCCCCACCAAACGCCGCCTAATCACCGTCACAGTAGTCCGGCCTAATCCCAAAACCTCGCCCAAACCGACATCGCCAAGATGCGGCCACCTCACCAGACCATACAGAACCAACCGCTCCCTAGACGTCAAAGCCGGCCTGCCCACCAACACCCTATTACAAACGCGCGAATAAAAACTTGACAAAAAGGCAAAAAGAGGTTATTTTTCTGCTATAGTCCAAACCAAGTTAAAATAATTTTTGAAAGCTTGAAAAACTAGCTGACTTTCGATGAGTATGACAATAGGTGAATTTGGTTCATCAGTCCAAATATACAAAGCTACTTTATTCCTGTAGATTGTTGTGTTTATGGGTGAGATATAGCCAGGGGGCATAAAACGGCTAACCATACCCTTGAATCGAAAGACTTTTTTCTTTTTTGCATTTTGATCGAATATCGCATAGAGTTTCATCTTTTTTTCTTTTCTTTTTCTCATGAAAGACTCATAAGTCGATTCAAGGGTCTCATATATCTTCCCAGTTGCCCCTAACGCATAATAATCTTCACCAGTATTGAGGATGTCTTGATAAACCAGTGCTAATCCTTTCTTTCCCTCAAATATCTTCACCTGAACGGTCGATTTTTCTTTTTATCGCAGGGTTTCAATTAT
>Ga0315294_10002329_pt1 | contig 20789 bp, 17 predicted proteins | sample YL17G13_40_MG_FD_203626 | JGI IMG/M metagenome (GOLD analysis project Ga0315294, IMG submission 203626) | Sediment microbial communities from Yellowstone Lake, YNP, Wyoming, USA - YL17G13_40 | ecosystem: Environmental > Aquatic > Freshwater > Lake > Sediment | place: USA: Wyoming | collected...
CACGCTCGCGCTCTGATCCGGCTCCAGGTCGAGCCGCTGGTCCGCGGGTATTACCGTGACCGGCCAGTCCGCGGATTTCTCGATGTTTATCGAAACCTGGGCCCGCAGGTTTCCGGTGTTGGTCACAGTGAATGTCTGCGCCAATTCGTCTCCGGAGCAGGCGTCCGGTTCCTCTGCGCGATTCGGCAGGATACCGAGCATCATCACTCCCGGTATCCTGACCGTCAGATCCACGCTCGCGACGTCGGACGGAATGCCGGCGGGATAGCAACTGACTACGATGGGATAGTCTCCGGTGGACGCGCTGGGGGGTTGATTTATCGAAATGAACACGACCTCCGATTGGCCGCCTCCGATTTCCAGCGTCTCCGGAAATGCCGTACATCGCCATCCGGCCGGCGCCTCGAATGCGATTTGAAATGCCTGGGTTTCGGTCCCGTCGTTTGTCACCCGAATGCCGGTCGAGAGCATCCGGCGAGGCTTGGTCTCGAGCACCGGCGCCGACATAAGCTCCACGCGAGGGGCGGCATATGCGCTCACCGGCCACGCCAGACTAAGCGCCAGAAATATGATGGCGCATAGTATGACTGTCGCCTGAGTCGTTACCGAACCTCGGTCTAAGCGCATAATATCTTCCTCATGCGCAATCGTTCGCATGGGTCGCCGCATGTATACCTGCTCCGTCTTACCCCGACGGGGATCCTTCCCCGGTTGCTCCACTCCCGCCTTCCTCGGGTACCACCGATTCTTCAGTCTCTGCTCCCGACGTGTCAACCGCGTCCTCCGGTTCGGGAGGTGTGATCGTAAGATTCACGCGTCCCTGGGCCGCGATGAAATTCTGTGCTCCGTAATCTCCAATGATCATCACGAGGTACTCGCCGGATTCAACCGGAGGGTCCCTCAGCTCGAACACAAAATCCCGGGCGCTCTCCGGAAGCACCGTCTGCTCCTTGTGTTCCTGTGTATAGACGACCTCCCCGGCGGCATTACGTAATTCAAGCCAGACCTTCGGCCTAATAAAAGTATTGCCATCGTTCTGAAAGACCGCGGTCGCATTGAGTCCCCCTTCCGCTGGCTCCATATTCATCGATGTAAACGTTGCCTGGAGTATTTCAGTATCTGCGATGGTCGCGAAAATCTGGATCGCGTACCTCCATACTATATTGACGCCTATCGACATTTCGCCTTCAACTGGTGCGGTTACATCCGGTTCTTCAGAAGCGATGGGTTCAATAACAAGCACGCCCCAATATGATCCCTCAAGCGACCAGTCATCCGGGATACTGACTTCGTACGAAACCTCACGGGTTTCGCCGGGTTCAAGCGTCATTCGTTCCGGGCTAAATGTCATCCAGCCAACGAATGACCGCGGCTCAGTTCCCAACGTGTCGCTGTAACCGTAGCCCGACGTCAGCCCTGGATCCCGAACACGATCTGCAAGATAGACCCTGAGCGCAATCGGCTCATCCGATGTGTTCGTGACCGAAACCGCCCCCGTGAAACTCTCTCCAGGGCAAACCAAGAACTCCTCATTGCCGCGTGCGACAGAGAAGCTCTGGGCTGCGACAGGCCCCGACGCCATTGCGGCATAAACCAGCACAAGCGCTATGAGTGCGATTATCCTCAACCCTCTTCCATTCAATACGGATACTCTTCCGCTCATAAGTATATCTCCTTGATCAGAACTTCCCCTACTCAACAGCTCCTATTGTGAAAACAAGCTCCGCCCCGTAATTCCCCGCGATGTCCTTCAGCCAGTCAAGCGTTAGAACGAAGTCTACATAGATCACTCCATCGCCTGTGTCGGCGCCGTAATCGACCTCGTCTTCTTCCTGCGTGACGGGCGTCCATGTTACATCGTCCGACAATTTCCACATCAGGTCGCTTAACGGTTTTATGTAGGTACCATCGTCGCTGGCGCCGAGGTTGGGGTTCACGGACCGCACCGTGATCCGCCAGGGCACATCGCTCTGCCAGAAAATCGGCTGAGCGTGGATGTATATCTGCCCCGCAACGAAATCATCGGCGGTTGCCGGGCCGACGTTGATGTCGTTCACGCTGATCGATTGCCCGGCCCATGCGGTCGGTGATAAGAGGAGGATGGCGAGAGCGATGAGGAAGAACCTTATCCTTCTATGCTCAGTGTTCATGGCGATGTCAACTCGAAAATTATGACGTAATAGTAATATTCCCCGGGAGCGTCCTGCGACAGGTCCAGCTCGACTTTCATATGAATCGGATACCCGCTCCCGTTACATTTTCCCCCCGAGGCGACCTCGGTCGACTGTGTGGTCAACGGCTGATATTCTCCGCCCGCGAGGTTCCAGTATATGTCCGATACCGGCTTCTGCCACGGACCTTCCCAGTATTCCTCACTGCCCTTAATCGTGAGCACCCAGTTGGTGTTTGCGCTCACCACCGCGGTTATTTCCTCCGTTTTTGTCCAGCCGTTTATCATGTCGGTCATATCGGGTGCGAAATTAATGGAGCCGGGTTCGACGTTGACAAGGCGCACATCCGGAACCCGCATTGACAGGTCGGAGTCGTCGTCCTCCCCAGCATACGCCGCCGGGCAGCAGAGGAGGAGGATAATGATTGCCGGAATCAGAAGGTTGTGTATTCGTGTCATGAGAATTCCTTGTACCTCACCCCCCGGCCCCCTCTCCAGAAGGTAGAGACGGGGAGCAGAGGGATCTTTGCCTTGCCCGGACCATCCTAAGATGAGTGGTTTACACGGGTCTTACTCACACAGAGCACCCCCAAGCTCGAAGACTCGCTTGAGTGTGCCACCCCGATCAAGGCAGCCCGGATGGTTGGGGGTGGTTTACACGGGTCTTACTCTCACAGAGCACCCCCAAGCTCGAAGACTCGCTTGAGTGTGCCACCCCGATCCGTTTCTCCCCCTCTCCACAAGGTGGAGAGGGGGTGGGGGGGTGAGGTTACCCTATTATCGTAATTGTCACGGTGCACCAATACATTCCCGTATGCATCTTGGATGTCAAGCCCTTTATCTTCCAGTCGACACCCTGGAACGTCCCCGTTCCACATCCGGAGCCGTTGATCCAGCTTGTCGGGTAAGTGTTTACAGTGACCCAGTTGCCGGCGCTCCCGGCACCATATTTGACCTGTAGACTCAACCCCGGATCAACGGACTTGTTCGGAGTATGCCACCCCGTCCGTTGAACCCTTATCACCCAGGGAGTCACATTGGAGCACCAGTTGATATCGCCCTGGTCGAGTATCGTTTTCGAGCCCGCGCTCAGATCGCAACGGTTGACGTTGAACAGAATCAGCGAGGATCCCGTATACGCCACGTTGAGAATCTGCGCGACGTTGACCATGACATTGACTTGCCGGGCGACAGCGAAAGCCGGGGATGGAATGGAAACGAGGAAGGCGCACCACGCAAGAGCCGTGAGGATTCTCTTGACGGTCCGTCCTCCCCGAGGTTTTCCCATACCCGACATGTTAGCACGTATTGCTTTTGGCTTCCAGATGCTCCTCCGATAATGGGCAGGGCAGGGGACCCCTCGGTCCGGGAAACCTCGGATAGTCCCCTGCCTACGGTTTTAGGTTCGAAAACGGGAACTTGCTGTGCCCTTTTCCAAATCCGGGGATCTTGAAATGCTGTCCCCTCTTTCGAACCTATCATTCGTCGTCACGGGCTCACCACCATCGTAAAGGTGACTGTGCACTCATACGATCCCGGTGGACTCCACTTCCATAGCAGCTCCTTTATCTTCCAGTCCACCCCTTCAATAATGCCCGTTCCAATTGGATTAACAAATTCTGTACTCGGGCAAAAATCCTTTTCCCAGGTTTCCACCTTGATCCATTTGGAGTTATCCGGCGGGCCGTACTTGACCTCCAGGTACCATCCGAAATCAGGAGATCCGCTCAATACCGTCCACTCGGATCGCTCTACCGTTATCTTCCAGGGGGCGGTGTTCGACCACCAGTAGATATCGCCATGGTTTGTGATCGCCACGGACCCATGGATTATGTCATCTAACGTGATATCAAAATCCACTTCGTCAGTATAAGTCGGTCTGGGCACATATTCCAAACAAAGAATCTGCGAGATCGTTACGGTTACCGTCAGGTCAACATCATCCGCGTATGCCGGTGATGCAAAGACAAAAGGCGCCATGCACAGCATCACCGCCATGAGCGTCTTTTCGATTATCCCCATTGCAGGCTTCTTCATTTTCTTCTACTCCACACAATACTGTTGATTCCCTTAAGTAAGGCAGGGGACTGATCTTCGGTCCGGGAAACCTCGGGCAGTCCCCCCCCTACTGCTCTTAAAGCGTAGCCTTCCCTGCTGACCACCTCGGTTTGTGCTGCCCTGGTTGCATGACTGGATATCACCAACCATCAGGCATCAAAGATAGAGCACCTATGAATCATTACCGAGCCACAGGTTTATGGTGCCTCCGGTGGCAATAGGACCGTCCGGCCAAACAATACCCGTAATCTCAAACCAAAAGTACCTGTCGGTGAAACTGCCGTAGTCTGCCCAATCAAGATCGGTCCAGGTATCCGGGGTGAAAGGAGTATAAGACCCCTCATCGTACTTGTAGTTCATGTACCACGTGGTAGGCCAATTAGTATCGTCCACCCACCTGCCTTGCAGTGTCCAAGCATCGTTGGTCTCGACATCATAATAGATGTAGCCCAACACCTTGTCACCGTACTGGTCCTTGTTGTTGATATCGACGTCACCGTTGAAACCAGCGATATCGATGTCGAAAGTCCCCATTTGTAGGATAGTGACTGTCACTGGCAGATCGGCAGTGTCCGGGGTAGTCGCAAACGCCGGGAGTGCGAGCAGCAGGAAAGCTGCTAATGAGATGAGTAAATAACGCATTGTGTTATGCTCCTTTCGTTCTCACCAATTTGGTTTTGTCGCGATTGTCGGAAGACGACAGGCCTTTAGAGTATTCGGCTGAAACCAGAGATTTCAGACCGATTGCACCAGCTTACCTTCACCTATTCCCGGTAGATTATTCTGACTGGATTACTCGGCGGTTGGGTTTCCTGAAAGCTTCCTCGCAGGCCTTGCCCAACGATTTCTCCAGATCCTCGGCCTTAGCCCTTTTTTCCTATCCTTCTCTCCTAGTCGTAGACAGTGATGAGTAACGATGGACAGCACCGTACCAGCGCACGGGGGAGGTGTCAAGCCCTTAGAGGCATTAACCGATATTAAAATGCTTATTTTTACCATATAGACTTAAACAGAGTTATTCTGACTTAATCCGACTTAACCTGACTTAATCCGAGTTCATCCGAGTTAATAGCAGTTCGATAAACTGAAACTTGCCGTCCCTGGACACGTCGATCGCCGCCTTTCCGCAATGCCTGACCGTGGGAGGAGAAAATGAAACAGGCTCCGGACGACCTGCATGTCGGGACAACATACAAGCTGCCGGAGCCAGTCACGAGTACCATGGTAGCGGGGGGGGGATTCGAACCCCCGACCTCCGGGTTATGAGCCCGACGAGCTACCAGCTGCTCTACCCCGCGACGTTTACCACTGCACTATACCAGAACAATCCCGATCCCGCAACCGCGCTGTCCACTGTAAGCTGAGAAGGAGCCGGGAAGACGCTCCGAGTCGCCTCCGGTCGCGTTCGCTTGTGGCCCTTGTGGTCGGGTCACAGTTCATGTCCTATTCCGGGAGTCCGGACTCGCCCTTTGTCCCGTTGTTTGTCGCCATGACCGGGCAGTGCCTGCTGTACTGGTTTGCGGTTTACACTGCGGTGAGCCAGGGGGTCGAGTTGTTCTCATCCGCCAGACGTCCGGGATCATACAGGATGAGAAGGGTAAGCTAAAAAAGCCGCCGCCGGGAGAGTCCGGCGGCGAACGTTTCTGCTGTCTAACGCGTGAACGGGACGACGGTCGAGCGCCTTCAGCTTTCGAGCTCGTTGACCCTCTGCATCAGGCGATTCAGGAGGTTGGTGAGGTCTTTCTTGTCCTTGGCGCTGAAGCCGTCAAAGAGCCTGTTCGTCCACTGGTCCTTAACAGGCTGGATGTCCCTGAGAACCTTCTTGCCTTTCGCCGTAATGATAGCCCGGATGACACGCCGATCCTTGGGGTCATCCTTACGCTTGGCGAGGCCGTCCCGCTCCATTCGGTCGATGAGCCCGGTGATGTTGCCCTTGGTGACGTCAAGGTCCCTGCCGAGCTCGCTCAAGGGGATGCCGTTGGGACCCGCCTCGTTAAGGATGTCGAGCACAGCCCACTGCTGCTGCGTCGCTCCGAGCACGCCGGCGATCCGGTTGCCCATACGTCGAAGCATGTTATCCAGTTTGAAGACCGTGAAGATGATATGCTCGTCCATTGTCCTCCCTCGCGTCTTTCGGTACAGGGATCAGATGCCTGCAAGCGGTTCTATTGTCGTCAGCGCCCGCTCAAGCGGGCCCACGGAGCCACCTTATGATGTCAGTTGAACTCTCGACAATCCGGCAACAAATTCAGCTGTCGGGTCCTTCTCCCGTCCTCAAAAGTGCGGACAATATAGCACGGATTTGGGAAGCTGTCAGTATAAAAATCAAGTTTCATTAGATTATTTTCCGGACAGATTATTAGTATTTATCAATGAACCGCCATTCGTTGAAGCGGTCGATCCGAGCCCCTCAGGGGTGTTGCCCAAAGCGACATGAGAGAATGCCGACATGAACCTTGACGGACCGCAGGTTCCCAGAAGACGGAATGCGGAGTGATCGTCGACGCCGCCGAAGCCGCGGCTGATGCCGGATTGAGCGCAGGTCTGAATCCCGAGGGAGGGTGATACGGGGGTCGTTTGAAGGCGCTAGAGGACGCGGCGGGCGCATACGAATCGTTCGTTGTAGTGGCCGGAGTCGAGCCGGTTTATGATAACTCGACCGTTGTAGCTTGATGCATGGATAAATTCGCCGCCCCCGATATAGATACCGACATGACTTATCCCGGACCTCGTGGTGTGGAAGAACACCAGGTCGCCGGGCACCAGATCGGTATACTCCACCGACGTGCCGCACTCGGCCTGGTCGCATGCGCGATGCGGCAGGCTGATCCCGAACTGCGCGAATACCGCCATCGTGAATCCGGAGCAGTCCACCCCGCCGGTCAGGCTGGTGCCGCTCCAGACGTACGGCGTGCCAATGTGCTTCGATGCTTCCTCCACAATCGCTTGCCCTGTCGCGGTTCCCGTGCCGTCGCCGATCGGCACCGACGGAGCTCCCCAATGGATGGAGCCCGACGATCCGGAATGCGATGCGCGCGCGGGCGGCCTGGGAAGGGATATCTTGAGGTCCCGACCGATCCTCAAAGTGCTTCTTGCGTCCAGACCGTTTCGGCTCATCATCTCGCTCTGGGTGATGCCGAAGTCTCCGGCGACGCCTCCAAGCGTGTCGCCGCGACGAACCGTATATAGATAATATGGCGTGCCGTCATTGAAATGCCCGTCCACGCTCAGCCCGCCTTCCGATACCGGCTCGGGTTCCGGCGTGGACGGCTGCGGTACCTCGATCCGCGTGAAGTCGAACATCTCGGAGTGCCATCCGTCCAGATCCTGTATTGATGCGAGCGTCCCGTCAAGGTTGGGAATGGCCGGCAGCGGAGAAACCGATCCCGACAAATCCTGGGGGGCGGGCGGAGTAACGGGAGGCGTCTCGGTCGGACTTGCTCCGGACGGCGCCTGCGTTGAACGGTAGTTAGGTATGAGAAGCTGCTGTCCCTCGTGGAGAACGCCGTTCGGTTCGAGATTATTGGCCTGGGCGAGCGCAGCGAGAGAGACCTGGTTCGCCTGGGCGATTCCGATCAGGGTGTCGCCCCTCGCGACCGTATATCTGCCCCACGCGTTGGACCGGCTGGGAAGGCTTCCCGCTTCCAGGGGGACCAGAAGCTCGTCCCCGATGTGCAGGACGGCGTTCTGATCCAGGCTGTTGAACGCCAGCAGGGTCTGAACGTTGATCCCGAACTGGCGGGCGATGCCCCACGCGTTGTCGCCCTCCTGCACCCTGTAGTGCAGCGGCTCCGGGGCTGGCTCGGCCTGCGCCTCCGACGAGGCCTCCGATTCCGCGTTGCCCTGGTACTCGTAGCTGCCCCCCGGGATGCTCAGAAGCTGTCCCGGCTGGATGAAATCGTCCTCGGTCAGATTGTTGAACTCGAGCAGGGCCAGGACGCCGATGCCGTGGCGGTGGGCGATCATGTAGGGGTTATCGCCGGGCTGGACAATATAGGTCGTCTCCGGGGAAGTCCCCTCCGAGGAGCCGCTTGAGTCCTCGCGGTCCGACGGGACCGCCACTTTCTGACCGACCTGAAGGACGGGATTTTCGTCGGACGCCCAGCCGTTGGCCGCGTAAAGGGCCTCAAGGGTCACGCCGAAATGAATGGCGATTGACCAGGCGCTGTCGCCTTCATCAACCGTGTAGATTATGTCGGCTCTGAGCGGGGAGGTAAGTACCAGCCACAGAATCGCCGGCAGAAGCACCTGCCAGAATCCTCTTCCTCTGTGTCCCGGTCTGAATAATCTCATCAAGTCGCGGTAACCCCTCACAAGTTGGTCGGAACTGCCCCACCACAAAGCAAGCCACGCGCCTCGGCTGACGGATGAAACAGGCTATCATCCCTGAAAGCGAAAATCAACCGAGTCAGATGATCCCGGAGCACGCAACTCGTGACGGCTGTCCGCCGTGGCCCAGTAGGTTTCAGACACGTGCGCGGCGGGAAAGGATCGGTCCGAGTGGTGCAAAACGCGCCCCGGTCGCTCACAAGGTCCATACGTATCCTGCGAGGTCGCAAGATGCGGTCATCCATCTAATAATATCGGCCGACGGGACGCGCGGATTTGCAGATGTCGGGGCGGGAGGGCGAAAACCTGAGATTCACAATGACTTGTCTTTTCTCCGGTTCGCCTTTCTGGAAGGTCTGTCCACCCAATGGGAGGTCACCAGGCGGATTTTGCCTGAACGTGATATGAGGCCGGAGGTCTCGAGGATGCTGTCCGATTGAAGGAACATCGGCCAGAGGCCCAGTTTCCTGAGCCCGGCGACAAGCGAAGCCTTGCGACGGGCACGGGCCTCGAGAGACCTTTGAGATGGCCTGTCAGCGGGGTCTGATGGGAACAAAATGGACATTATCGGCAGGATTTCTCCTCTCCTCCCTTTCGAGGTCACATTTCATGCCGTTTTCGCCGGTTCCCTGCCGTCAGCGCGGATTTCCACCCTGCCGCCCGCTCCGTCCCCGTTTCTTCAGGTTCATCAATTCTCGTTCGAACAGATTGAACCCCGCGATCCCCGTTCTCGCCGGGACTAACTGTCCTCTCGGGGACAGGGTGTCCCGAGCTGCGCATTCCCGCCCGGGTCCGCCGGCTTTCCAGCCGGCATGAGAGTTGAGTAGCCCCGGCGAGTTAACTATAATGCACCTTCCTGCGGATTCGGTCCGCGATTTTCCGGAGGAGGAATCAGTCTAAGGGGGTTCGAGATGGAGCTTTCCCTGCTCGGCAAGGTCGTCCTTGCGGTCCTCATACTTGTGGCGATCGGTCTGTTTTTGGAGCCGCTATGGCTGCGGGTGAGAAAAATCCTGCATGCGAGGGGATGCCTTCCGTTCGATCAACCGGTCCGCAGGATCGTTCGATGGATCAAGGAGGTCGTGTTCCAGGACACGGTTATCACGGGGCGACCCGTTCCCGGCGCGGCACACGCCTTTGTCTTCTGGGCGTTTCTGGTTTTCCTTCTGGAAACGACCGACCTGGTGTCGCGTATGTTCGGGCTTGAGTACGGGATTCTCGGCGACGGGGTCGTCCATCGTTTCTATCAGGGGGTCGTGGCGGTTTTCGCGGTGCTCGCGCTGATCGGGATCATCTACCTCTTCCTCAGGCGATTCGTGTCTCGTCCGCCTGCGCTGGGCGAGCATCTTTCGTATTCGAGCGGAGTGGTCGCTCTTTTCATCCTGATTCTGATGATCACGTACCTGCTCGGCGCATTCGGGATGCGGAGGGACAATCCGCTCATTATGGTCAACGCGTGGATCCATATCCTTACGATTCTCGCGTTCCTGGCCCTGATCCCGCGTTCCAAGCATCTGCACCTGTTGTTCAGTCTTTTCACGACATTCTTCAAGGATTTCGAGCTCGCGGCGATCAAGCCCCTTCACATCGATATCGAGGCCGAAGAGGAGGACATTTTCCTCGGGGCCGAGAAATTCAGCGACCTCGGTAAGTACACCGTGCTTGGGTCCTTCACGTGCGTGGAGTGCGGGCGATGTTTCGACAACTGCCCCGCAAGGATCACCGGGAAGAAGCTGGACCCGAAGCAGGTCATGCTCAAGCTGAGGGAAGTGTATCTCGCCGATCCCGACCAGGCGATCGTGGGCGACGAGCGTTTCAGCGACATGATCTGGCAGTGCACGACCTGCGGCGCGTGCACCTTCCAGTGCCCCGTCGGCATCGACCAACCGATCGCAATTATCGACATGCGCCGGGGTTACGTTGCCAACAGCGTGTTCCCCGACGCCATGCGTCCGCTGTTCGACAACCTCGAATCGGTCGGCAATCCCTGGCTGTATCAGCCTTCCAGCGCTGCCGAATTTCTCGCTGAGAACGCTTTTCCCGAGTACGAGTCGGGGAACGTGCTCTACTGGATGGGTTGCATGGCGAGGTTCGACGATCACTACAGGAAAGTGGCAGTTGCGTTCAAGAAACTGCTCGACAGATCCGGCGTGAAATGGGGCGTCTTGGCGGATGAGCAATGCACCGGCGACGCTGCGCGTCGTGCGGGCAACGAGTTCCTGTTCCAGACGCTGGCCGAAGCGAACGTGGCGATGCTCAATGAGGCGAATCCCCTGCTCATCGTCACGACCTGCCCTCACTGTCTCAGGACCCTCACGGAATACAAGGAGATGGGTCTGAAAAAGGAAATCAGGATCGTGCATCACACCGAATTCCTGACGAATCTCATCGATGAGGGCAAACTGAAGATCAGCGGAAAGGCGGACGGGAGTGTGACATACCACGATGCGTGCTACCTCGCGAGATACGGGGGCGACAAGGACTACATCAACCCGAGACGTCTCATCGAGAGAGCGGGCGTGAAGATCGCGGAGCCGTCGAGGACCCGGCGTCACAGCTTCTGCTGCGGAGCGGGCGGCGGGATGCTTTTCACGGAAGAGAAGGAGGGGACGAGGATCAATCACGAGAGAGTGGAGGAGCTTCTGAAAACCGGGGCGGGCGAGATCGCGGTGGCGTGCCCGTTCTGCCAGATGATGCTCCGGGACGGTCTGGGCGACAAGGGGAAGGAAGGTATACCTGTGAAGGACGTCGCGCAGATTCTTGCCGAACTGTAACATGCGCATCCTGCGCATGATTCTTCCGTCCTGAAATCGCAGCCGGGCCGCATACTCCGGCAGGAACCATGCGCATCCTGCGCATGATTCTTCCGTCCTGATATCGCAGCCGGACCGCATACGCCGGCAGGAACCATGCGCAGGATGCGCATGCTACACATGCCTGTAGGAACGCTTCAGCAACAGCGTGTCCAGCTCCAGGACCGGGCTCTCGGCCACCACAACGCCCCTGACGTCGAATTCCCTGAACGTCCTCAGGAGATCCTTGTAGTTCACTCGGCTTTCCCTGATGGCCAGGTGATGTTTCTCGCCTTTGGGAGTGAAGGCGATACCGGTCAGGTGCATGTGTATGTCTTTCAACCCGTCGTCGCCGAGGACCGATGCGTAGTCTCTCAAAACAGCCCTGAATTCGTCCCGAGTGTTGTATCTCCCCAGCGTTCTTGCGTAGAGATGCGCCCAGTCGATGCACGGCTCGATCCCCGGAATCTCCCGGCTGACATCGAGCAGTTCCTCGAGCGATCCCCAGGAGGAGTCCTTGCCGGTGAGCTCGGGACGCATCCTGATGTCGAGATTCTCCGACTCGATGGTTCGCTGGATGTAACGGAGGATTTCCAGGACGCGGCGATGAACCGTTGCGCGCTCGTCGCCCATGAGGAACGCCGCATGGAATGTGAAACTCGTGCAGCCGCAGCGTGCGCCCGTTCTCGCGGTCTTCAGGATTCGATCTATCGATTTTCGAGTCTTGCTCTCGTCCCTCGAGTTCAGGTTGATGTAGTAGGGTCCGTGAGCGGTGAGCGCGCACCCGCTCGACCGGCGGATTTCCATCACTTTGTCCGCGGTGTCGTTCTTGATTGCGACCTGGTGCACCCATTCGATCTCCATACCGTCGCAACCGATTTTGAGAGCGTGTTGAAGGCCGACGAGAGTCCCGCCGGGGGAGGGGGTCGATTCCGGACATCCGGAGACGACGAAATTCAGTTTGTCGTACGGAGGTTCTCGCCTGTGCCTGGGGCGCTGCATTCTCAGTGCTTGAAGTGACGCATGCCGGTCATGATGAGGGCCATGCCGAGCTCGTCGGCCCTGGCAATCGTGTCGGAATCCTGCTTGCTTCCGCCGGGCTCGATCACCGCGGTCACGCCGGCCATGTGTGAAAGCTCGATCGAGTCGGGGAAACAGAACCCGTCGGTTGCAGCTACCGCCCCTTTCGCTCTCTCGCCGGCTTTTTCAATCGCGATGCGGAAGGAATCGACCCGGGCGGTCATGCCCGGACCGGTACCCACGGTGTGCGTGGGGGTCGCGAGGACAGTGGCGTTGGAGCGGACATGTTTCACAACGCGCCATCCGAGCTCCAGAGCCTTCATCTCCTCGTCGGTCGGTTTTCGTTTCGAAGCAATCCGGAAGTCGGCGTCATTCCAAATCTGGGTGTCGATCTCCTGTACAAGGACGCCGTGAATGAGCGCCCGACCCTCAAGACGTCCCCAGACATCCCTGGGATAGACTAGATCCGTCTTCACCAGCCGCAGGTTGGACTTTTTCTTCAGGACCTGCAGGGCTTCGGGGGTAAAATCGGGAGCGACGACGACCTCTACGAAGGCTTCCGCGATGGCCCTGGCCGTGGGTCCGTCAATTGCGGCGCTGACGGCGGTGACGTTGCCGAACGCAGCGAGCTCATCGATCGATCGAGCCGTGCGGTACGCCTGCTCCGCAGTGTCGGCGATCGCAACGCCGGTCGGATTCTGATGCTTCACGATTGCCGCGCAGATCCTTCCGGGGAATTCCCTTACGAGTCGGATGACGGAGTCGATGTCGAGAATGTTGTTGTAGCTGATCTCCTTGCCCTGCAAAATCTCGGAGTCGGTGATGTAGTCGCCCAGATCGCTGTCGAGCCTGTAATATGCCGCGCGCTGGTGAGGATTCTCGCCGTAGCGCAGTTTGCTCACCCTCGTGAGTGCGAGCGGCAGGTCGGCAGGGAGGATTCTCTCCATCATCCAGTCTTCCTCCGAGTCCGACGGGGGCAGGCTGCGGAAGTATCGGGCAATGGCCGCGTCGTACATGGCGGTGTGATGAAAGGCCGCGCGTGCGAACGATTCGCGCATGGTCCTCGGGATGCCGCCGTGCTCCTTCATCGCCAGAAGCACCTGGTGGTATTGGGAAGGATCGGTGAGGACGCAGACGCAGGGGAAGTTCTTTGCGGCGGCGCGGATGAGGGTGGGTCCACCTATGTCGATGTTCTCCAGCGCGTCATGGAGGGTGACATCGGGGTTCTTGACGACTTTGGCGAAGGGATAGAGATTCACGCAGACGATGTCGATGGGAGGGATATCGTTTTTCTCCATCTCGCAGGTGTCGTCGGGAGTGGTCTCGAGCCTGGTTCCGGTCCGCACCTTGACGGGCCTTCGTCCAAGGATCCCGCCGTGGATCCTCGGGTGCAGAGTCTTGACACGCCCCGAGAACATCTCAGCCGCGCCGGTGTAATCGCTTATCTCGGTGACCGGAATCCCCGCTTCCTTCAGAACGCCTGCGGTCCCGCCGGACGACAGGATCTCCACGTCCCGTTCAAGAAGACTATGGGCGAATTCGATGACGTCGGTTTTGTCGAAGACGGAGATGAGCGCCCGTTGCGGATGAAGAATCTCACTTGGTGACATTCGTAAGCCTCCGATCTCGCCCAGCGGGGATTTTGGCGCGTGGGAGCGGGGAAATCAAGGGGATGGGGCGGAACCCTCGGGCTGATTTCCCTCGACCGGCCTTCGTCCCATGAAACCGTCGAGTATCTCGTGCCGGAAGGACACGGTCGCCTCGCCCAGCATCCAGCAGAGGTACACCTCCCGCCCGTTCGGAAGGATGTGGGGGAAATCCACAACTCCCTGCTTGAAATTCTTGATGAGAACGCCTTTCCGGTCGAGCTCGGCGATCAGCGAGATGAATTCCTCGAATTCCTCGGGCGGAGATGTGTCGGTTTGTCCGTTGCCGCCGGGTCTCCAACGCTCGGTGACCACGTCGAACCCGCGATCCTCGAACGTGTTGAAAAGTACCCCGATTCTCTCGACCTTCCCGGTCAGCCAGGGAAGAAGGTCGCGGGCTTCGGAGAGAGTGAAATGTTTTTCGTGCTGGTAAGCGGACACGTGAACGCTCCGGGGAACACTATGACGAATCGGGCGGATCAATTCAAGCTGGTTATGCTCTCGTGAGGGGACAGCCACGAATGGCACATTTTTGGCGGGGAAATGATTACGATGAGGCATTGTTTTGTAGACGCGAGATATTGGGGACAGGCACCCCGATTTCGCCCTCAAGGAGGTCACTCGAAAGGGACAGATTAGCAGGGCGAAATCGGCGTGCCAGTCCCCGCCGTCCCAAGCCTGTCCCCGCTGTCGCACTTGCGGGTCGGGGAGTTTCAGGATAGCATTGCCTGCGAAGAGGAATGAACAGACATGAGTTTATAGACTGGTTCGAGGACGTGAGGGTGGGTACGCGGCGACTGATCTCGATGGTCCCGGACGAGGCGTTTGATTATCGTCAGCACGAGAATTCGCCGACTCTGGAGCAGCTCATGCGTGCGTTCGGGAGCCTCGAGGAGCGGTTTGTGAAAGGGGTCTGCTCAGGGGACTGGACCGACCCGCTTAATCCGACCGATGCGCGCAGCCAGCTTCGAAGGGCGTATGCCGAGGACGCCGACGATATGGATTTCGTTTTCGATGATTCCGAGAGCCTGGAGACCTCGGACGACGTGCTCGATCATCTGGACATGATTCATCAGGAGACCTTGGACATCCTGGCTGACCTGACGGACGAGGAATTTCAGAACTCCAGGGTGCAGGTGCCCTGGGGCGAGGAAGCGACTATCCAGAGGCTGCTGATAGGTATGGTGGAGAGGGAGATACATCACCGCACGGAGCTGTACGTGGCGCTGAGACAGTACGGGTGCCGCGTGAACCCCATGATCCTCTGGGGACCGTAGGCTTGGCGCTTCGATTCGGGTGCACCCGGCAATTGATTTTCCGCCTCACCCCCTTTCCCCCTCTCCACAATTGTGGAGAGGGGGCCAGGGGGTGAGGTCTGACTGCTGAGTCAATTGCCGTATGCGCCCTTCCATTCGACTTGCTTCACCGTTTAGTTTAAAGTAGATTGTGGTGCCGGCGTGCGGCGCGAGGTGATACCCATGCTCGAATCGCGTATGCGAACAAGGTCGATTCCCTTAGCGATGTCGATGCTGCTTGCGGTCCTCATGATATTCCTCCCGTCCGGGCCTGCGCGGTCGCAGGAGGACGTGAGCGACTTCACCCAGACGTTCCAGGTGTTCATGCAGTCGCGCGACGCTTTCCGTCTGTTTGACATCAGCGCCGAGGATGTCGTGTATGCGCTCCCGCTGACGTACCAGCTCGGTCCGGGAGACATAGTCCAGGTGATCCTGACCGGCATGATAGCGGACGCGCTGGTGGTGCAGGTGGGTCCGCAGGGCGACATTTTTGTGCCTCCGGCGGGGCTTTTGGAAGTGGAAGGGATGACGGTGCAGGAGGCGCGGGATTATGTCGACGGCGAGCTTGGCAAGTACCTCCTCAACTATCACTGCGCGCTGCAGCTTCTGAAGGCGAAACGCATCAAGGTATATTTGCTCGGGCAGGTACGTCAGCCCGGACAGTACATAGCGCTGGCCGGGACCAGCGCGGTGAGCCTGATCCAGACGGCGGGATCGCTCGTGACCAACCCGTTGACGGTGAATTTCGACGAGCGGACCGTGACGCATCCGTATTTCCGCGCGCTTACCTCCGGGGCGGGTCGATGGGTCGAGATATGGCGAAAGGGAGAACGGGTCGGAAGGCTCGACCTGGCGCGGGTCGCGATCAGGGGGTTTGTCGAGGGGGATGCGATGCTGGAGGACGGGGACGCAGTGTATGTTACCGCGAACTCGCATCCGGTTGTGGTCAGAGGCGGGGTGTCCAGGCCCGGAACGTACGAGATGCGTCAGGGCGATACCGTGCTTGATCTCCTCGCGCAGGCCGGCGGCTACAAAAGCATGATGATGCTCGGGGCTGTCGACGTGGAGAGGCAGAATCCTGCTGGAAGCGAAACGCCGACGACGAAGATCACGTTGAATCTGGCGGACTCTCAGTTCAGACCGAAGGATTTCGAGTTCCAGCCGGGCGATATCCTTCGCGTGCCGGAAGTGAGGGACCAGGTGTACGTGCTGGGCGCAGTGTGGATGCCCCAGCCTGTGGACTTTCACGAGGGCTGGAACGCGCTCGACTACATCGCGGCCACAGGAGGTCCGGTTGCGCCCACCGACACAAGCTCGATTCGGATCATCAGCTTCCCGATGACCGATCAGCAGGGCTATAACGTGCTTGACATGAAGAGCCTGATCCTTGGCGGGGAGGTCCAGAACGTCCCTATCGAGCCGGGAGATATGATCTACGTTCCCTGGAAGAATCAGCCGTTCTATGGTGTGGGCACGACAAACGCGATCGCGACGATCCTCGGTCAGACATTAGGGATTCTCAGAATCATCAACGACCTTGGCGGATAGATTGGGCGGATAGATTGGACGGATCATCGATGGGCGTGCATTGAAATGCCGATCCGGCGGGATCGGTTTTTCTTCAGCCCGATAAGTCGGGCTCGATTATTGCAAACGAATGAGTGACGGGGCATACTAGCGGTCCATATGGGTGCTAAGACCGGCACAGACATGCTTGTTCGCGCGATTCCTCTGATGGCGCCGCTGCGCGCGTTTCAGGAGCAGGAGCGCGAGATTATCGAGGCGACAACGCGCGTTCTGAGAAGCGGGATGTGGGTGTACGGCAGCGAGGGAAAGGCGTTCGAGGACGAATTCGCGCGGCTGATGGTTTTTGAGCGGGCCGTGGCGGTGAATACCGGGACTGACGGCCTTATCCTCAGCCTGCAGGCGATGGATGTCGGGCCGGGCGACGAAGTGATCACGCCGGCGTATTCTTTTTTCGCCTCCGCATCGGTCATTGCGCACAGAGGCGCTAAGCCGGTTTTCTGCGATGTCGACGAGCACACGTTCAATATCAGCACTGACGCGGTCGAGGCATCCATAACATCGAAGACGGTCGGGATAGTCGCGGTGCACCTCTACGGACTTCCGTCGGATGTCGACAAGCTCAGGCGAATTGCCGACAAGCGCGGTTTGTTTCTTCTGGAGGACGCATGCCAGGCTGTGGGATCGAGCGTGGGAGGACGGCGGGTCGGGACATTCGGCGACCTGGCTGCGTTCAGTTTCTATCCGACCAAGAATCTTGCCGCGTGCGGTGAGGGCGGATGTGTCACCGGTGCGAACGCGGATGCTCTGGATGTGGTCTCGAAGCTCCGAGTGCACGGCGAGACGCAACGCTATTTCCACGGCCTGTTGGGTCGGAACTGTCGCCTGGATGAAATCCAGAGCGCGATTCTGAGGCTGCGCCTGGGGAAGCTGAGCGAGTGGACGCGTCGCAGGCAGCAGATCGCGTCGATCTACACCGACGCGTGGGCGGACCTTCCCCTCAGGGTGCCGTACGTGCCGGACGGATTCGAACATGTCTATCACCTTTACGTTGTGCAATCGCGGGATCGCGACCGCCTCAGGGAGTTCCTGAATCAGAGGAAGATCGCAAGCGGAGTATACTATCCTGTTCCGTTGCCCACCCTCGAGGTATTCAATGACCTGGGTCATCAGCCCGGAGAATTCCCAGTTTCCGAGCGTCTCTGCCGGGAGGTCCTTGCGCTGCCGATGTTCCCGCAGTTGAGTGACGAGGAAGTGGAGAGGGTCGTGGAAGCGGTGCTGGAATTCCACGGCCACAAAGCGTGACGGTGAGCGGCAGTCCGATAAACCTGCCCGCAAGGGAAATCCATGACTGATCCCAACATACAGGATAATCTCAGCGAGCACGAAAGGCTCTCCGACGAATTGGAGAGCCGGAAGGGCAATCTCGAAAAGCTCATGGGGCTTGGGATCGATCCGTGGGGCGGACGGTTCGAGTGCACCCACTCCGCGTCCGATCTTCACGCCCGATTCGACGGATTCGACCGGGAGAAACTCGAGGCCCCTGAGGTGCAGGTCTCGATGGCGGGGAGGCTGGTCGCGCTTCGCGAGCACGGAAAGGTCAAGTTCGGAAATCTCCTCGACGGCAGCGGCACGATTCAGCTCTTCTTCAAGATCGACGTTTTGTCTGGGTCCGCTGTCGGGCAGAGCGGCGGGGCGAATCAATGGGAGCTTCTCGACGCGCTCAATCTGGGCGACTGGATAGGCGTCGGCGGCACACTGATGAAAACGAAGACGGGCGAGCTGACGGTGCGGGTCGGTGAATGGCGGATACTCGCGAAGTCGCTCAGGCCGCTTCCCGAGAAATATCACGGCCTGAAAGACAAGGAGCTTCGATACCGCTTCCGCTATCTCGATCTCATCGCGAACCCGGAAGTGAGGGAGGTTTTCCTGGCGCGCACGGAAGTGGTGAAGGCGATCCGGTCGGTTCTGGACGCGCGCGGATTCATTGAGGTCGAGACGCCGTCGCTTCACAAGGTCGCGGGAGGCGCGGTCGCGAGGCCGTTCAGCACGCATCACAACGCGCTTGACATCGATGTCTTCCTGCGCATCTCGATCGAGCTTCATTTGAAAAGGCTGATGATCGGCGGATTCGAGAGGGTGTACGAGATCGGTCGCGTGTTTCGCAACGAGGGGATGGATCGCGATCACAACCCGGAATTCACGATGCTGGAGGCGTACCAGGCGTTCGGAAATCTCGACACCATGCGCGAGTTGACGGAGGAAATCTGTCGCGAGGCCTTCAGAAGGGTCAGGGGAAGCACTCTGACGAACTTCCGAGGCAATGAGATCGATTTCGGCGCCGAGTTCGCGATGAGAGATTTCAGCGAGCTGATCCTCCAGCACGCAGGAATCGACATAAGGTCGAATCGCGACCGGGCGGCGCTTGCGAAAGTGTGCAAGGAGAGGGAGCTCGAAGCAGAGGAGGGCGCCCCGATTCGACGGCTGATCGATGTGATTTTCGACGGGCTTGTGCAGCCGAACCTGATCCAGCCGACGTTCGTGATGAACTACCCGGTCGAGGTGAGCCCGCTTGCGAAGCCGCATCCGGACATCCCCGGGTTCGTGCAGCGCTTCGAGCTGTACGTCGCGGGACATGAGCTCGCGAACGCCTTCACCGAGCTGAACGATCCGGTCGATCAGCGGATGAGATTCCAGCAGCAGGCATTGCTAAGGGCGGCGGGCGACGACGAGGCGCATCCGGTGGATGAGGATTTCCTTTACGCGCTCGAGCATGGCATGCCTCCTGCGGGCGGTGTCGGTCTCGGTGTGGACAGGCTCGTGATGCTCGTCACCGGAGCACACTCGATCAGAGACGTGATCCTTTTCCCGATGATGAGGCAATAAAAAAAGCCCGGCCATCCGCTGGCCGGGCGTTTGTAACGTGTGGATTTTCACTTCCCCCCGTGACCTCAGATCAGTGAGCCTCCAGCCAGAGGTCCATGGCCTCGACCGACTTGGGTGAGAGAAGGAACATCATGATTCCCATCCTGGCTCGACCCTGGGCCATGTCGCCCATGTGATCCCTCATGCGCTGCCTGAGCTGTTCTCGCTCTCCGTCGCCCAGACCCTGGGGCCCTTCCATGCCGCCGTCATTCTGCTCGAATCGTTCGCGGAACCGCCCCATGTTCTCTTCCCGCGGACCGGCCTTGTCGACAATCATCTGCTGCTGCTCGTCCGTCAGAACTGCAGTCACCTTGTCCAGGACGCCCTGGAGCTGGTCGCGGATTTCGCCGGGTTCGTGCTGCTCCCGCGCATCGTCCAGGATTCCCTTGATGGCATCGCGACTAACTTCCTTGCCCGCCAGCGCGTCGTTCAACTGCCCCTTCAACGCGTCTCGAACCTGGTCCCTTACATCGCCGAACTGCGAGTCGACGATTCCCTGCGCTTCGGCGGCAGCGTCCCTCATGACCTTGACCTGGTCCTTGTTCAGGCCGAGCTTGTTGATGCCCTCGATGATCCTTATCTGGGCCGCAAGGTCGCGGATCTCAGGGTCCTGCATCATGAACTGCATTCCCATGAGCGCCCCGGGACCCCGCTCCATGCCCTGGCGACCCATGCCGCCGCCTTGTCTCTGCCCGGGTCCGCCTCCCTGCGCGAAGATCGTGCCCCCCACCAGCAGAATCACGATGACCGCAACTGCCGCGAGTAACCCCCACCTTGCTATGTTCTTTGTCCTGGCTGTGTTCACCGTCTTGTTCTCCTTTGTTGTCTGTCATCTCCAAAACGACTTCCGAATCCCGAAGAAGGTTCATTCGGTTCCGTGTCGCAGTGTTTGACGGTCTCGAAGGAAAAAAGTTCCCGGTGACGAGCCTATACCCCCCCTGCAGTCCCCCCCTGGGGTGGACTACAGGGGGGGTATCAAACACTCATTTCCGATGCTATACTGCCATACGGCAGATGACCGCCGCACCTGGAA
>Ga0315294_10002330_pt1 | contig 20787 bp, 12 predicted proteins | sample YL17G13_40_MG_FD_203626 | JGI IMG/M metagenome (GOLD analysis project Ga0315294, IMG submission 203626) | Sediment microbial communities from Yellowstone Lake, YNP, Wyoming, USA - YL17G13_40 | ecosystem: Environmental > Aquatic > Freshwater > Lake > Sediment | place: USA: Wyoming | collected...
TCGGTAACCCGCTGAATTGGTGCATGGATATAAGTGACGTCTATGGAATGGGCTTTGACCTCAATTATGACTCCGCGGTTCTTGGCTATCAGGGCATAGACATATCCGCGGGCGTCATCCACGGGGCCTCGGTGGTCACCGGCTACCGCAACTCCGCGACCGACAACGGCAAGCTGGTGGTGGGCATTTCCAAGAGCGGCCAGGTCGCGGGCGAGAGCGCCCAGGGAAATCTCGCCAGTGTAACCTTCAAGGCCAATGCCGCGGGCGCCACCACGCTCACCTTCAAGGACCCCCACCTGGTTGACAGCACCGGCAAGGTCATGGTCGGTTGGCCATTTTATCGAGCGACGCTCCGCACCGCCACCGTTACCGTAATCCCGTAAAACCCGTTCACATCTGCGCTGAATGGACCGGGCTGGACCCGGGCATTCGAATTATTTGGACTGCTTTGCGGCCTGCGACATCCTGCGCACCTGGCAGGCGAGCTCTTTGAATTCGTGGAGGCGCAGCGACTGGGCTCCGTCGGAGAGGGCTTTTTCGGGCTGGTTATGGACTTCGATCATCAGTCCGTCGGCGCCGACTGCGATTGCAGCTTTGGCCAGAGGGATGACCAGGTCTCGCCTGCCCGCGGCGTGGCTGGGATCCACAATCACCGGCAGGTGCGACAGCTGCTTGACCACCAGCACCGCTGAGAGGTCAAGGGTATTGCGGGAATGGTCGGCAAAGGTGCGCACCCCTCGTTCGCAGAGGATGACGTCGGGGTTGCCCTCGCTCATGACGTATTCCGCGGCCATGAGCCATTCTTCAATGGTGGCGGACATGCCGCGTTTGAGCAGCACCGGCCGGCCGCACTTGCCCGCGGCGCGGAGCAGGGAGTAGTTCTGCATGTTTCTGGCCCCGATCTGGACCACGTCCGCGTAGCCGGCCACGGTCGCAAGTATCTCGTGGTCAATCGCCTCGGTGACGATATAAAGCCCGAACCGCTCGCGCACTTTGGCCAGGATTTTGAGCCCGGGCTCGCCCAGCCCCTGGAAGGCGTAAGGCGAGGTGCGCGGCTTGTAAGCTCCTCCCCGGAAAAACCTGGCGCCGGACTTTTTGACAGATTGCGCGATCTTCAGGCACTGCTCTTCGCTTTCCACCGCGCACGGCCCCGCGATCATGGCCGAACCGCCCCCGCCGATCAGCTCCTTGCCCACTTTCACCCGGCTCGGCCCGTCTTTGCTCTCCCGGCTCACCATCTTGTAAGGCTTGCTCACCGGGATCGCCTCTTTCACGCCCCGCATCACGTTGAAGAGCGAGGCGTCCAGCGGGCCCTTGTTGCCCAGCACGCAGACCGCGGTCCGCTGCGCTCCGGGCATGGGCACCGCGCGCAGGCCCATGCTCTCGATTTTCTTGACCACGTTTTTGACGTCCGCGGCGGAAGCGTTTTTATCCATCACGATCAACATTGCCTGAAAACTCCTCTCGAGATTGGCCGCCCTTGGACGAGTCGCCTTCTCCGGAAATATTTTCCTGCGGAAAGGCTATCCTGTAAACCGTTTTGAGGAAAGGCAGCCCGGTGAAGACTCTGGTGAGCAGGAACAGGGCTGACCAGGCCAGGCTGTAAGCGAGTATTGCCTCTTCCGTGGCATATCCCTTGAGCAGATAATGCGCGACCAGTTGCGGACCTCCGAAGCCTCCGGCGGAAACCGGCAGATAGGCCACGTTGACCATGATCGGCACCACCGCGAAAAGCAGAGCAAAGGGCGCCTTGATCCCCAGAGCCTTGAGCATCAGTATGTTCATGAACACGCTGAGCAGGTTGTTGGAGAACCGGTAGAGGAACACTTCTCCGTAATTTTCCAGATAGGCGTGCTTGAAGGCCATGAGCAGATTGTTGTCGCGTACCCAGGCCAGGCGGTCCCGGAGCTTGGTCCTCCAGAAAACCACCACGGCAAAGCAGGACACCCAGCCCGCGATCACGATGATCTGGAAAAATTCCCACAAGGCCATGTTCAGCCGGGGGAGGTCGAGGAAGATTCGGTTCTCGGGTGGCAGGAAAAAAGCGGCGTAAGTCAGGAGCACCAGCAGGGTCCAGGTTTCAATGAAATAAATAAAGAGCGCGGAGCTGGTGGCGTGGAGCACGGGCACGCGCTTGACCCGGAACATGTAAAGCAAAGTCACAATCTCGGCCAAAGCGCCGTTGATGGCCTGGAGGCTGTAGGACGCGAACCTGAGCCTGGCGGTCTCCTGGAAGCTGATGTCGGTGTTGAACCACTTGTAGGTCTTCCAGAAGCTGAGGATGTCGGTGAGGTAATAGTATAAGCTATAGACAAGGAAAGCGCCGACCAGCATGGCGGCGTCGGCCTCCCGCAGAATTTCCAGCAGCTTGCCGAAATTGACCTCGTGGAACATGAAGGCCAGTATGATTACGGCGATGGCCCAGGGCACGAGTTGCCTCAAGATTGACGGCTTCTTCAGCCCCGCTTTAACGCGGGGCTCCTGCTCTTTGTGGCTGCGCTGGTTCATCAAGCGAAATCAGATTACCATTTTTCAAGACTTTTTTCTAACGCGCTTTTTGAAAGTATGGGCATTAACGCGACCCCGCCTTAAAGCGGGGCCGGCGCCGGGCTGCTCACGCCGGTTGTGAGCGGACGGGCGACCCGCGGTTCGGCTGCTTTCGGCCATGAGCTCCCTTGCTACTCTGCGTAGTAGCTACGCTTGCTACTCTGCGTAGTCCCGCCTTAACCCCGCCTTGAAGCGGGGGGACGCTACGTAGCACGAGACGTAGCACGAGTCGGGCCCGAGCCTCCCTTCGGGGCTGAGCCTCAGGGCCGAAGCCAGGGCCGAGGGCAGAGCGGCAAGTTCTGGAAGCTTTGCTACGGGCTGTGTTGTCCCTTCGCTCCGCTTCCAGAACCAGGCAAAAGGCAAAACCCTGACATTCTGAGTGGTGCTAAGAATGAGGGAAGGTCACGGCCTTAAGTCTCATGTGGAAACCTGACCCCAGAATCATCTTGAAACGAAGGCGGAAGCCTCTCCTTGCTTGTACCCTCTTGAGGCGAAGTCGGATGGGCTCCTAAAGAATAGAGCATTATTAATTAACGCTTTAGTTTCTTAACAATACTTTTAAAAGAAGCGGTATCTCCCTTTTCTTCAAATTCTGCGATTGCTTTTTTGATGAGCGGTTTCAGTTCATCCGGCATAAAATTGCATTCATCAATGCCCCTGCAAATCTTGGTGTCAAATGCACCTTCCAGCGCCTCTTTTCTTAACTGCTCTAATTTTTCAGGATCGCCGGAACTTCTCTTGAGAATTTCCAACTGGATGGATTGTCTAAATCCGCCAATTTTATCAAGAGCCTCTTCCTGATCTTCTTCTTTAAAGGTCTCTGCAATTTTGGATAATGTGCCTATCCCAGCAGGTCCTTCAGATGTAGTAATTCTTTCTTGGATTGAAGGCGCGAGGTTCAATAGAGTCATATATTTTTTGATTGTTTGAACTGAGATCCCGGTTTCTTTTGCCACTTTGCCATAATCTGAATACTTTTGGTAAATTTTCTCGTAGGCTCTAGCCTTGTCAACGGGATCCATGTCCGCTCTGTGGACATTTTCAATCAAAGATATTATGACAGCATCGGTATCATCGGTCTTTTTTCTTATAATTGCGGGAATCTTATCCCATCCCAGCTTCTTGCAAGCCAGGAAACGCCTCTGCCCGGCAATTAAGCAATAAGTTCCATCATCATTTGCAATTACAATTATAGGGCTTAACAAACCTTTTTCTTTAATGCTATCGGCTAAGTCATCCAAACTGGTATCTTCTGTTCCTGAATCAATGTGCTTTCGGGTATTGGATTTTGATATCGAAATGGATGACAACCTGATATCTTTTGTTTCCATCTGTTTCCTCCAATCAATGATTTTTGTAAATTCTCATTTAGCCCGTTTTCACCTTCTGGCATTGTAAAATCAATTAACGAGCCGCAGTTTGCTCTTTTGACCTTTTCCCGAAACAATGATCGCATCCAAACTTGCTTTCACTTTCCGGTGGAAATCTTCAAAAAGTTCAAACTGCTTGCCCTGCTTTTTCCAATGCTTTTCATGCCAGTTTTTTTCATCGTTCTGGTAATCTCTCAAAGTGCTTGCAGCCTCCGCGACGGATTTAAATCTGCCCTGAAAATCAGAACTAATGATGAATTCGAAAAGCTCTCCAGCCTTTGAGCCCTTGCCCGATTGAGAGCTTTCCAGCCGCCCCACCTGCACCACGGCTTCTCTCATAATTTTTGCCAAAGAAACGGCAAATTGGGGACAAACAACCGGGATGCCGCCCTCAACGCAAAGGTCTTTTTGCTTGCGAGGGAAGGCGCAACTCACGAGCATGACATAATAGGTCTCGTATTTGCGCTGGTATTCCCTGGCTTTGGAGATGAAAGCGTTTTGCCACTGGGCCACATTCTTACTCTCATAAATTATTTTGCCCATCTCCTTCCCGTCTTCCATCACCGCATGAATGATATCTGCACCTCTTTTGCCTTTTTCGACCCGCTCTATCTTATCGGTGGGGAAAGTTTGCTTGAGTTCCGAAAACAAATCCAGCTCTGCCTCAGTACCTCTTGCTTCGCTGTTCTGGTTCTCCAATTTCCGCTTCAGTTCTTCAATTTTAGGAAGATATTTGTCTCTTTCTTTTTGAGCCCCTGCTCTCTCACCATCCTTCTTTACTTGATCGATGTTTGCTTCCAATATCTGAGCCTTGCGCTTAGCTTCAGATGCTTCTTTTTTTGCATCATCCAGTTCCTTTCTATTTTTTGTGCTGAATTCCTTTTCTATCTGCTTTCGACTTTGCGATTCTTTTTGCGCAAAATCGGACCGCATCTCCATCATTTGTCTTTCCGCTTCCTCTCTTTTGTCTTTTTCTCGCTCCAATTCCTTTGCCTTTTCTTCTCCTATCTCCTTTTTGGCTTTCACATAGATCTGGGCTTTTTCCTGCTCGAAATTCGCTTTCGCTTTCTCTTCAGCCTCTTTTGACATACGTTCTCGCTCTTCTTTCAGGAGCGGCGCTGAAAGTTGGCTCAGCTTCAATTGCAATTCTTTTTGACCGATAGTTTTCGGCAAAACCTGACCGCACAACGGACATTTTTCCTCACCCATTTTTAGCCTCCTCTTTTTTACAATGTTCATCTTTTCTTGTCATTTTCAATTCAGGGTGTTCATCTCGGTAAGCCCTCTGGTATTTTTTTGCGGCTCCGGTCTCTACTCGCTTCCTGTTGTGGAAATCCTTTCGGTGTTTATCATCAATAAAAAGTTTCTCTCTATCGCCTTCCTGCAAATAGAATTTGCCGCACCCGCAGGAACACAGTCGGAGCCTTAGAGGGAATTCGTAAATTTGCGGTTCCAATCTCTCAAAAGGATGCTTAACGGTATCAAAGGGGAAAATCTTACTCTTCTTATCTCTTTTGAATTCAGCATGGATGGTAAGCTCATTCAATAAGTGTTCTGTTTCAAAAAGCAAGGCTTTCCTCGCATCTTCGACTTTTACGCCTTCCATGCTCTTGAAAGAGACATCCCCGTTTGGGTAAATAATGGCCTCTCTTTTCAATTTTGAACCATTGAAGGCCGATATTTTTTCTATAAGCATCATTTTTTGCTTTTTGGTAAAAGGATCAGAAGAAACGATTGCTGATAGAAGGGATCTGATTTTTGATTGCAGATCAACAGTCAGTTGCAAGCTAGCCCTCTGACCGCCTATTCTAGGCAAGATAGGTTTGGCCTTTTCTATAATCGTCAAAATAAGGTCATCTAGATCTTTTTCTTTTTCTCTTTCCTCTTTATTGCGAGGTACCTTAAATGGCCCTCCGCGAAAGTCATTCCTCAATTCCTCTTGCAAATTTTTCCCTAGCAATACTGCCTTCTTTGTTTTGCCATCCTTCAAGTAAGTTACTTTGAAGATTTTTTCATTGTCCATCGCTTCGTGAATCACTTGTTTCCAATTCTCGGAGGTTATGGTTTGATTGGCGAAATCAAGCAAGGGATGGAAAATTACTAATCTCCACCAGCGGTTCCACTGTCTTCTTGGAGTGAAAAATGTGGTTGCTTTCATGATGGCCACAAATTTAGCAGTTGGGCGTATCAATGTCAATACTTTCATGTGTAAAGACAGCAAGATGCGGTTCATTGCGTTTAAGCGCCTCAGCATACTTACAAATATCATTTTGCCTTGAAATTGGAAAGCCCCCTTGTCAATCTCCAATTAACTGCGGCGCCAAGGCGCTACGGCGAGCCCGCCTTTGACTTCTAAATTTCAAATCGCGTATAATTTCTTTATGAGGCAAAAGATTTTACCGGTTCTCTGCTCCCTTCTTGCTTGTGGGAAAATTGGGGTCAGAGCTTTACTTGTAGCTTGACTGTTTTTGTTCGGCGAGAAGTGCTCCCCGAATCGCCACTCCCTGTTTTGGGCCGGGGCCTCCCTTGCTACTCTGCGTAGTCCCGCCTTAAAGCGGGACGCTACGTAGCACGAGTCGGGCCCGAGCCTCCCTTCGGGGCCGAGCCTCAGGGCCGAGGGCAGGGCCGAAAGCAAGCCGATGGGAGTTCACCGAAGTCCGGTCGCCCTTACTCGTGCCGCAGGGCCTGGCCCGGTTTTCTTGTTTTGGGAATTTCAAATTATAATAGGATGCCAAAGGAGAAAGGGAATTGAAGCTGACGGTTATTCCTGAGCGGTGCAGCGGGTGCAAGCTTTGCGAGCTGGCCTGCTCGATCAAGAATTTCGGGGTTAACAACCCCAAGAAGTCCAACGTGCGGGTGATGGTTGTTTATCCGGCGCCGATCATCCGGATGCCGATTTTCTGTCACCAGTGCAAGGACGCCAAGTGCGCGGAGAACTGCCCGGTGGAATGCATTCATCATGAAAACGGCGTGGTCCGGATCGATAACGAGGAATGCATCGGGTGCGAGCAGTGCATATTGAGTTGCCCGTTCGGGGCGATCTTCACGCACGAGGATTTGGACGTCCCGTTCAAATGCGAGCTCTGCGGGGGCGAGCCGGAATGCGCCAGGGTCTGCCCGACCAAGGCCCTGATCTACGTGCCCAAGCACATGATCGGGCAGGCGCAGCGGATGAGCAACGTGCTCAAGTACGCGCACATGAAGCAGGTCGAATATTTTGAGCAGGGCGAGAAGAAAACCCTGCATTACGCCGAGGCCGAAAAGAAAGAGAACAACAAGAGGGAAGAATGAAGATTTCGGGCGGTTATTTCTGGAAGCTGCTGGTGGTGGACCTGAGCACGGGCCAAATCGAGGGGCGAGGGTTCGATGAGGATTTCGCGCTTCAATACATAGGCGGCCGCGGGTTCGGGGCCAAAATTCTGTTTGACCGGCTGCTGCAGCATGATTTCAAAATCGACCCGCTCGGCCCGGACAACGTGCTGATCATTTCTCCCGGGCCCCTGGCCGGGACCTACATGCCGGCCTCGGGCAAGACCAGCTTTGTCACTCTCTCGCCCGCGACCGGCATCTACGGCGATTCCAACATGGGCGGCAGCTTCGGGGTCGAGCTCCGCCAGGCCGGATACGACGCGCTGGTAATCCTGGGCAGGGCCGAGCAACTCTCTTATCTCTGGATTGACAACGACAAGGTAAAAGTGATCCCGGCGCCGGAGCTTAAGGGCAAGAAGGTTCTGGAGACCGAGGGCATCATCCGGCAAAAGTCCCAGGACACCGAGCTCAAGATCGTATCGATCGGTCCGGCCGGTGAGAACCTGGTTTCTTTCGGGTGCGTGACCGGGGACTGGGGTCGGAACGCGGGCCGCTGCGGGATGGGCGCGGTCATGGGAAGCAAGAACCTGAAGGCGATTGCGGTGCGCGGCGCGCGCGACCTGCCGGTGGCGGACTTGAAGCGGCTGGTGGAAGAGAGCAACAAGGGCTTTGCCGAGCTTGCGGCCCATCCCATGTTCAGCTTCTGGCAGGACCAGGGACTGATGAGCGTGATCGATTACGCGAACAAGCTCGGGATCATGCCGACCTATAATTTCAAGGACGGCAGGTTTGAGCGCGCGGACAAGATCAACGGCTACGTGATGGAGGACCATTACAAGATCGGGAACAGCGCGTGCTTCGCCTGCCCGATGTGCTGCGGCAACATCTGCCTGGTCAAGGAGGGCGAGTATTCGGGCGCCTCGGTTGAAGGCCCGGAGTACGAAACCGCGGCGATTTTCGGTTCCAACCTGGGGGTTGACAACTTCGCCTTCATCGTGAAAGCCAACCAGATGTGCGACGAGCTCGGGATCGATACCATTTCCACCGGCAACCTGATCGGCGCGGTGATCGAGGGTTACCAGGAAGGCATCCTTGATCTGGACGACACTGACGGCATGGTGCTCAACTGGGGCGACGAGAAGGCGATCATCGGCTTGATGGAAAAAATTTCCGCTCGCAAGGGCCTGGGGGAAATTCTGGCCGGGGGGAGCAGGCGTCTGATCAAGGAATTTCCGAAGCTGAAGCCTTTGATCAGCCAGGTCAAGGGCCTGGAGCAGAGCGCGTATGACGCTCGGGTGGCCATGACCATGGCCCTGGGATATGCGACTTCGGACATCGGCGCGCACCACACCCGGGCCTGGCCCATTGCCCTGGAGCTGGAGGCCGGGAAGAACTGGTCTCCGGAGAAAAAAGTTGACCTGGTCATCCACCACCAGACCATCCGGCCGCTCTTTGACATGCTCGGCGTATGCCGGCTGGCGTGGATCGAGCTGGGTTTCCCGGAGGAATTTTACGAGCACGCCTACCAGGCGGTCACCGGCAACAAATTCAGCCTGAAGGACCTGCTCGAACGCTCCAACCGGGTTTATGACCTCACCCGGATGATCATTACCCGGCTGGGGATGTCCCGCAAGGACGACTATCCGCCCGAGCGGGTATTTATCCAGCCCATGCTTTCAGGCCCGCACGCCGGCAAGAAACTGGACCGCAAGGCCTACGACGACATGCTGGATATTTATTACCAGCGCCGGGGCTGGGACAACGACGGCAAAATTCCCGAGGCGCGCGAAAAGGAATTCTGCGAGGAAAAGCCTATCCTTTGAGCATCCTAGGCGGCGTTAATTACTTTTCGGCGAGAATCTTGTCAAGCTCGGCCTTAATTTCACCTTCGACCGGGATGCCCGCCTCGGCAAGGTAAAGGCACAAATTTGCAATCACAAAGCACCTCCAGTCTTTTTCCTGGACCGCGGACGCAACCGCAAAGAATTCCACAAATTGTTTGCTTTCATTTCCGCCGGATCTGACATAAGCGTTCGCGACTCTGTTCAAGGAATAGGACATGGTTTGCGTCTTTTGTATTCCAGACAGATTTTTCATGGCGTCCGCCCACATCCCGGACTCGGCATAGATTGACACCAGCGACTCCTGAAAATCATCCTTCGCGTCCGCTGGAATTTCGACGCCAGCTGACAAACCAAGTATTTGTTCAAGCAAGGAACTTTCTTTTAAGCGAGAGCCTGAGTATAAACCAAGCAGCATTCCGGCCGCTTTTGCCTTGTTTCCGAGGAATTCATTGGAATTTACGAACTCAATAATATTTCGAATGAAAAATCCGTCGGAATTATCCTCGCGTTCAAGATTGTCTGTTATCCGCCGCAGTCCCACTGGACCGCGAAGAGCTTCGTACAAATAGACCTTTGATTTTTCCAAATCCCCTTTCTTCTTTCGTTCCCCCGCGAGGTCAACAAGCGCACTCGCAAGCCAATCATTGTTTTCGAGTTGCTTTACAATCTCCAAAGCTTCCGCCGGATTGTCCGAGGCCAACATGGCCTTGGATATAATTACATCAGGACGGTCGGGTAGCTCAGAACCGAAACTTGCCAGCACAGAAAGCTCGCGCCCGCCAAGTTCCTGATATATACCCACCAGACCGTTCATGAGACGTTCCTTCTTCTCACTATTCTCGATCTTGTCAAACAGCGGCCTGAATTCAATGATTGCATTGTCCTGAAAAATGCCATAAGGATGCAGACTCCTGGCCCCATCCAAGCAGTCTGGAATCGCAGACTCGAAAAATCCCTGAATTTCCACGCCGGTGCAATATTTGTTCATGGTCCTTCCGAGATAAGGCGCCATTAAGTCATTATCGTAATGCGCCGATATCCAGGAACACACCTTGCTTTTATCCGGCAGCTCAGCGATGAACTTATCGGTCAAACTTCCGATCTGGCCGGCGATTTCTGGATCCATCGGTTTCGCCTCCGAAAAGCTTTGCGAAATCGATTGGAGCGCCATGATCCGGTTTCCAAAGCCGGAAATTTTTTCAGCTTGCGCGAGCATGGGCGAAATCACATCATTGCTCCGGTCGCCGGAGAGCGCATATTTTTCGCCGAATATTTGAAGCAGCGACATCCGGTCAGGGTTATTCAAGCCGTTTCCTTGTTCCAAGCTTTCCAGCAAAATCCGCCTGCCTTCGACTTCCTCGCCCGCACGGATAAACGCCAAGCCTACCGACGCCAACGCTTCCGCCTTTTTCAAAGCCGGACGGGATTCTTCAGCCATTTCGAGTAGTTTTTGCAGAATCGGACCCTCTTTGTTCCCCTTGAACGTATATTTTTCACACAGTCGCGTCAGGATACGGAGTTGCACTTTGCGATCCTTGGTCGCCGCCAGCTTGTCGACATCTTCGCTTACGATTTGCCGCGTTTGAGTTTCGTTCCCGGCTTTGGCCCATAACGTGGCAATATCAACGGCGTCAACCATCCTGGATTCAAAGTCGCCCATATCTTGCGACTTCTGGTAGAGCAGCATGAAAAAGGCATCATCTTCTCCACCACCCATCCCATAGAGTTCTGCCAACTTGCTCGGTGGAAAAGCATTATTCATATCCAGCAGAGTGCACTCTTTGACTGCGTCCGAAGAAAGCCGCGGCGGGTCAATATTGTTCTCGGAGCATTCTGAAAGCTTTTCGAAGAAGGACTTGTTGTTTTCGGCCGCCAACCTGGTCAGGAGTCTGCATCGTACTTTGGCTTCGCGGCCCATGGCATCATTAAGAGCGTAAGCCTGGTTCTCCCACATATCGCCTTGTGAGCTAATTGGTGATCTGCGAGCAAAGTATATATACAAATCGATTGGGTCAGTGGGATCAAACTGGTGGGGGGCTGATTGGGAGACGGTTGAGGCCTTTTTTTTCAAATCCGCAAGGGTGTATTTGCCGATCTTTCTTTCGCCGGAAGTGAACCGTGCGGCAAGCGATGTAGCCGGATATCTTGCGATGAACCAGGTCACATAATCCGCCGCCGTGGAATAATGATTTGGGGCCTCGCTCGGGTTGGTGGCTTCCAATGCATCGGCTGTGGCAACTTCTTTCTCCGCTGTGGCCAATACTTCCCGGCTGTCGCGCAATTCGCGGTATCTCGCACAGGACAACACGAACATGAAAAAAATCGGGCCAACCACGGCCCGGGCTTTGAGTTGTCGCATTCGCCCCCCTTTGGAATTGCGCTTGAAAGTCCTGGCAACGCAATTAGGTTTCATCTGCGTTATTAGCACAGGCAATTTCTATTGTCAATTTGGCGTCTTTTCAGCATCCAGTTTTTCCAGTCTTCGCTTTTGAAATAGCGCGCAGAATGCTTAATCTATGGGTCGCAACCGCGCGGCTGGGATCGCGCCGACAAGATGCTATAATCACGGTCACAGGAGGGGTAATGAAAATAGCGTTCATCGAACCGCGTCCGCCGGACTTTCACGTATTCACCCGGTTCAATCTTCCCCGGCTGGGCATCCTGATCATGGGCACGATCTTGAAACAGGCCGGGCACCAGGTTGAGGTGATGGTGGAGACCATGCGCAAGCTCGACTATAAGCGGATCATGGCCGCGGACCTGGTGGGCATTTCCTCGATTACCTCCACGGCCACCCGCTCTTACGCGCTGGCGAACGAGCTCACGGCCCGGGGCAAGACCGTGGTCATGGGCGGGCCCCACCCGAGCTTTTTCGCGGAAGAGGCGCTTGAGCACTGCCATTACGTTATCCGGGGCGAGGCGGAGAAGAGCATCGTGGCGTTCATCCAGGCCATTGAGCAAAAGTCCGGGCTGGAGAACGTCCGGGGCTTGAGCTACCGGGTGGGAAAACACATTTTCCACAACCCCGCGGCCGACCCCTGCCTGGAGCTGGACACCCTGCCCTTCCCCGATTTCAGCCTGATGGAGCAAGGGATCGGAGACATCATCCCGATGATCACCTCCCGGGGCTGCCCCTATGACTGCAGCTTCTGCGCCGTGACCGAACTGTTCGGCCGGAAATACCGCTCCCGCTCCCCGGAAAGCGTGATCGAGGAATTGAAGAAATACCATTTCCGGAAAAACAACACGCTCTTTTTCTACGACGACAATTTCACGGCCAACCCGGAGAACAGCAAACGCCTGCTCCGGCTCATGATCAAAAACAAGATCACGCCGCAGTGGACCGCGCAGGTACGGGTGGACTGCAGCAGGGACGAGGAACTGCTGGAGCTGATGAAACGCTCGGGCGCGTTCTTCGTCTATCTCGGGCTGGAATCGGTCAACCCGGACACCCTCAAAAGTTACAACAAAAAGCTTACCCTCGAGCAGATCCGGGACGGTCTTGCCCGGTTCCACCAACACGGCATCCGGGTGCACGGCATGTTCGTGCTGGGCGCGGACACCGACAACGTGGAGACCATCCGCGAGACCACGCAGTTCTCATTGCAGAACCGGATCGATACGCTGCAATATTTGATCCTGACCCCGATCCCGGGCACGCGGCTTTTCCGGCAGATGGCGGAAGAGAACCGTCTGCTGACCCGGGACTGGAGCCTCTACGACGGCCACCACGTTGTTTACCGGCCGGCGCGGATGACTCCCTACCAGTTGCAGAAGGAAACGGTGAGGGCCATGGCCAAATTTTATTCGGTCTGGCAACTGATCAGGCTGTTTGTGCGCGTGGACTTTGCAACCTTCATTTACCGCTCTTACGGCAACCACCTGGTCAACCGCTGGAAGCGGGAGCGGAACACCCGCAAATACTTCAAGCTGATGAAAAAGATCAGCCGGAGCGCCACGGCCAAGCTGGGGGACAACGTGCGCAAGACCGCGGAGGACATCAAGGCCTATTTCAACAAGCTCAAGAGTTCGGTGACCGAAGCGGACAAGACGTGAAAGCGGGAATTGGGAATCAGTACTGTCCGGGGAAAAATCTGATTTCGTGTCTGGGGATAGGAAAAGGCGCTGACTTTGCCGGGAAGGGATTGGTTGCTGCGTTAAAAATCCGAATATTAGACGTGAAACTGCGATTCTATTCGCCGGACAGCAGAAACGGAGATTGCCACGGCGAACCTTTGGACTGCGGCGGCTTCCATTCTCCGTAGTCTGCGGCATAAGGGTCTCAGCGGTCTGGCGTGCAATTATTTTCCCCGGACAGTAGTGATGTTCAATGATTCATTGGGGTCTGATTCATTGTGATTCGGCAGGGTCAGAGTTCTGCAAAAGGCGAGGAACGGTTCGGCAAGCTCCCTTCGGGCCCGAGCCTCCCTTTGGGGCTGAGCCTCAGGGCCGAGGGCACCGCAGGCGAGGAATGAGGAAAGAGTGATAGGAATCTACATTTTATTTTTGCGGCTGCTCGAGTTGGCGAAGCAAATTTTCGAGTTCGTCAAAGAGGCGGGACTTGTCGGAGATGGTGTAGATGACGTTCTGGTCGCGGGTGAAGCGGAAGCGGTCGGGATTGCTGGTGACCATTTCGATCAGCTTATCGAAGTTGACCTTGCTGTCTTGCCCGAAGCTGAGCACGGCTGACTTCTCGTCGGCGTCGACTTCCGGAATCCTGAGCCGGCGCAGCCAAAATTTCAAATTCACGACCATGAGCAGGTTCTGCGTCGGCTCCGGCAACTTGCCGTAGCGGTCGAGCAGTTCGTCGCGCAGGGCTTTCAAGCCTTGCGCGTCGGTTGCCATTGCCAGTCTCTTATACCAGCTCAGTCTTTCGGAATCGGACGGGACATAATCTTCGGGCAGGAACGCGGGCACGGCCAGTTTGATCTCCGGCTCAAACTGCTCCTCCACCTTCTGGCCCTTGAGCTCCTTGATCTTGTTTTCGAGCAGCCGCAAATAAAGTTCATACCCGATCCTGCTGATCTGTCCGGACTGTTCCTTGCCCAGCAGGTTTCCGGCGCCGCGGATTTTGAGGTCATAGGCCGCGAGCCTGAAGCCGGAGCCCAGTTCGGTGAATTCCTTGAGCGCCTTCAGCCGCTTGACCGCCTCGCCCTTGATCTCGGTCCGCGACGGCGCCAAAAGGTAGGCGTAACCTTTTTCGCGGCTGCGTCCGATGCGGCCCCGGAGCTGGTAGAGCTGGGCCAGCCCGAACTGGTCCGCGCGGTTGATGATGATGGTGTTGGCGCTGGGCAGGTCCAGCCCGCTTTCGATGATCGCGGTTGAGACCAGCACGTCGTATTTTTTTGCGTAGAAATCGTGCATGACCTGCTCCAGCTTCTTTTCCTCCATCTGGCCGTGCGCGATGGCGATGCGCGCCTCGGGCACCAGCCGGGTGAGGAACCTTGCGACCTGGTCAATGCCCTGGACGCGGTTGTGCACGAAAAAGATTTGTCCCTTGCGCTGAATTTCGCGGAGGATAGCCTCGCGGATGAGCTGCTGGTCGAAGTTGACCAGCTCGGTGTGGATGGCCTGTCGGTCCGGCGGGGGAGTGTTGATGACCGACATGTCGCGCAGGCCGAGCATGGTCATCTGCATGGTGCGCGGGATGGGAGTGGCGGAGAGCGTCAGGCAGTCAACCGTTTTCTTGAGCTGCTTGATCTTTTCCTTCTGAACAACCCCGAACCGCTGCTCCTCGTCAACGATCAAGAGTCCCAGGTCCTTGAACGCCACGTCCTTGCTCAGGAGCCGGTGCGTGCCCACGACCACGTCGCAAAGCCCGGTCTTCATGTTTTCAATGATCGTCTTCTGTTCGGAGCGCGACTCGAACCTGCTCAACATGCAGACCTCAACCGGCCAGTCCGAAAGCCGCCGCTTGAAATTGTCAAAATGCTGCTGGGCCAGAATGGTGGTCGGGCAGAGCATGGCCACCTGCTTGCCCTGCATGGCCACCAGGAAGCTGGCCCGGAGCGCGACCTCGGTCTTGCCGTAGCCAACGTCCCCCAGCACCAGCCGATCCATGGCCCGCTGAGAGGTCAAATCCGCAATGACCTCCGCAATAGTTTTTTCCTGGTCCGGGGTTTCCTCAAAATCAAAGCTGGCCTCGAACTCGCGAAAGGTGTGCTCCGGCTCCGCATACGCGATTTTGGGCAGCACTTCCCGAGAGGCGTAAAGTTCGAGCAGGTCCTGGGCAAGTATTTCAATCGACTCTTCCGCGCTTTTTTTGGCGAGTTCAAAGGACTTGGACCCGAGCCGGTCCAGCCGGGGATGGGCTTCGCTAGGGTTGCGGTATTTCTGGATGCGGTTGATCTGGTCCACCGGCAAATACAGCCTGGCGCTGCCATCGTATTCGATCTCGAGCACCGGCTGGGAACTGCTGGGCCGGGAGCGGTCCTTGAGGTAATCCCATTTTTCAAAGCTGGTGACCTTGAGCCGGCTCATCCCCCGGTAGATGCCGATCCCGTGTTCGATGTGGACAACCATTTCCCCGGGCTCCAAGTCGGACAGGTCTTCCTCCCTCCACTCCGCCGGCTCCGCGCGAGCCGGCGCACGACGGATTTTTTCCCCGAATACCTCCCGCTCGCTGATGATGACCAGGCCCGACTCCGGGACCTTGAACCCGGAATAAAGCTCGCCCACGGCCATTGCCAGCGGCCAGACCGGCTCGTAATATTCAGCCCGGCTTTCCAGGTCCGCGGGAAAAATTTCCTGCTCGCGCAAAAGCTCGGAAAGACGCTCGCGCCGGCTCATGGTGGCGCTAACGAGCACGACCGAAAATTTTTCCGCCAGGCGCCTCTTGAGTTCTTCGAGAAACCGGGAGATCGGCTCGTTCAGTTTGGGGCTGAACGAGAGGTCGGGGTTGGGCTCGATCGCGAGTGTGATTTCCTCGGGCCGCGCCATTTCCAGCCCGAGCGCGAACTCCTGCGACGGCTCAGGCCCGGCCCCGGCCAGCGAGAGTCCGATCATGGCGCTCTGGAACTCCGCGATTTTTCCGGAGACCTCGCCGGCGTTGCGGAATACTTTTTGCGGCGGGGGCAGCAGGCTGCCGGCCGCGGCCAGCCGCGCCCAGTTTTCTTCGGCCTTGCGCGAAATCTTGAGCAGCGACTGGTTCACCGCCAGTTCATCAATGACCATGACCAGCCATTCCTGATCCAGGTAATCGAGCAGCGAAGCGTTCTCGGCCATGAGCGGAAGGAATCTTTCCTCGGCGAAAAAGTGCCGGCCGTTGTCAAGATATCCGGCGAGCTCCTGCAGGGCCCGGGCAAAGCTCACCGGCTGCTCACCGGCCTGCTCCTTTTTCATATCCTCCGCGAGCTGGTAGAGCGCCCGCCTGAGCTCCTTGGCCCGGTCCCGGGAGAGGATCATTTCGCGGGCGGGCCAGACCAGATACTGACCGGTCTTGTCGCGGGAACACTGGTCGGCCGGGTCAAAAAGTCTTATGCTCTCGACTTGGTCTCCGAAGAACTCCACCCGCGCCGGGAGTTGCGCTCCGGGCGGGAAAACGTCGACGATCCCGCCGCGCACGCTGATTTCTCCCGGCTCGGAGACGCCGGCCGCGGTCTGGTAACCGGCTTCCAAAAGCTTGCGCAAGAACCCCTCGCGCTCCTGCTTCCTGCCCGGCATCAACTCAAACAGGTATGCGTTCAAGAGTTCGGGCGAAACCGTCGGCTCAAAAAGACTGACCGCGCTCGCCACCACCAGCCTGGCCTCGGCCCGCAGAATCCGCGCGAGCGCGGCGACGCGGTCCCCGCTCGGCTCCGTCCCTTCAAGCTGGTAATAGTCCAGGCCGGGAAAAGCCAGCGGCTTGTCCGCGCAGAACAGGCCCAGCTCCTGCGCCAGTTGCCCGGCCCGGGCCTCGTCCTGGGCCACCACCAGCACCGGCCGGTTTATTTTTCGCTGGATATGACCGATGAGCCATGCGGGCGAGGACCCGGGCAGGAACCCGGTGGCGACGTTTTCTCGACGCGCGATCCTTTCAATCAGGCTTTGCAGAGGGAAAATTTTTTCCGGCATCTTTTATTGGAGGAACTGGGCGAGGAGTTTTTCGGCCTCGTCGGTCCCGAAGGGAATGCCTTTGAGTTCTGTGCGTTGATTGACCGCGTTGAAGGTGGTTTCCAGGAACATCCGGAAGCTGTTGACCTCCCGGCGGAAGCGCGAGCGCGCGTCGGTGCTTTTCAGCTCTTCCACCGGGGTGGCGCCGAGGTAGTCGAAGAATTTCTGGAACTCCTCGCGGTCGTAGGCGCGGACCAGCGGGAAGCTCATGTTCTGGTAGTAATAGACGAAGTTGCGCAGGGTGTTGGCGGACTCGAACACCGGCTCCAGTTTTTGCTCGGACACCGCGGAGTCGAGCACGATCTCCAGCCGCTCGAGCACCTTGGCGAACAGCCAGATGTCGCGCCTAAGCTTGAGCGACTGTTCCAGTCTTCCCAGGAAATCCCGGAACACGTCCCTGCCCATCAAGTCCGGGTCAAAGACCTTGCATGTCTCGACGATTGCCTGCTGGAAAATGTTGACCAGCATGCCCTTGGTGCGGGCGATGGAATTCTGCAGCGCCCTGGAATCGGTGACCTGGGCCGCGTCCCTGATCTCCAGCTCGAATATTTTTTTTAACTCCACCCGGAGCTGGAAGGCGAAGGCGTCCATCAGCTCGACCAGCAAGTCCTGCTTGCCGTCCTCGTTGAACCCGAGCTGGTTGAGCCGCATGGGGATCAGTTCCTCGAACGAGTCGATCAGGACCTTGCCCTCCGAGTTGATGATGGAAAAGACGAGCAGGGAGTCTTTCAGTTTGGAAAGGTCCTTGGTTTCGGCATCGATCAGGCTCAGGTAGCGGAGCAGTTTGAACAGGAGCAGCACCGCGACCGAGATCAGCTTTCGCAGCTCGCGGTTTTCAATCTTGTTGACCACCTTGGTGATGCGGGGGGATCGCACCACGTCGTAGTGAGGGATGAACCCGAGCGCCCGGAAGGGGTTGAAGAAACGGTTGGCGGTGATCTCGCGCGCGATCATCTGCTCCAGGTAATAGAAGACCTGGTAGCGCTTTTCTTCGAGCATCAGCAGGTTGTTGTCCAGTTCGGAAAAGTCGACCAGGCTGTAGCAGAGCACGTAGAGCGATTCGATGGGGGTGGCCTGGTCCACGGCCCGGGACAAGAGCTGCGACCGCTGGTAGTCCGTGAGCAGCCGGGTCTCCACGTAGTTCTGGAAATGGAGCACGTTGGCCTCGGCCTCGGGCAAAAGCGACCGGATGAGGATGACCGCTCTCACCAGGGCGTTCCTCACCACCTCCAGCTCCGGCCCGAAGTCGCGGGTGAGCAGGTTTGCCCGGTCCGTGATCGGATGATTATTCAGGTTTGAATAACGGACAAGCCCCTTGAGCAGCACTTCCAGCTCGAAAAGTTTTTCCTGCTTGCGCCCAACCTCCAGGGCCCGGAACCATTTCCTCCGCTCGGAAAGCATCGCGCGCAGCTCCGGGTCCGGCCGCCCCCAAAGCTCGACGCTCTGCTCCCGCTCCTCGGTCTTGTCCTTCATCAGCCATAAGTATAATGGCCCGGCAAAAACTTGTCAAAAATCCGTCGAGGGGCGAAAAACCGGCCGAGATAGTCTCCGCGGCCGGAAATGAATATAATTATCTTGATGGCAAAGACCGGGGTATGCGCCGTCACCGGCGCGTTCAGCTACAGCGGGAAATACATAGCCCGGAGGCTTCTGGCCAAGGGCTACAAGGTAAAGACGATTACCGGCCGTTGCGATCCAGGCATCCACAACCCGCATGTGCTTGAAGTCTGCCCCTATGAATTCAATTCCCCTTCCCGGCTGGCCAGGGCTTTCCAGGGAGTGGACGTCTTTTACAACACCTACTGGATCCGGTTCCCCTACCAGGACTTAAGCTACGAGCAGGCGGTGGAGAACAACAAGGTGCTGATCCGGGCCGCGGGGCATTCGGGCGTGCAGAGGATCGTCAACATCAGCATCACCAATCCCGGGATCAATTCGGCTTTCCCCTATTTCCGCGGCAAGGCCCAAGTGGATGACGCTCTGATCCATTCCGGACTTTCCTACGCCATCCTGCGCCCGGCGGTGATTTTTGGCAGGGAAGACATCCTGATCAACAATATCGCGTGGCTCTTGCGACGGTTCCCTGTTTTCGCCATCCCCGGGGACGGGGACTACCAGGTTCAGCCGATCTTTGTTGAAGACCTTGCGGAGTTGGCGGTGGAAGCCGGTGAGAGCCGTGACAACCTGGTGATGGATGCGGTGGGCCCGGAGGTTTACGGTTTTGAGGAAATGGTTCGGCTGATTGCAAAAAAGATCGGGAAATGGTCGCTCATGGTCCATGTGTCGCCCGAATTTTTCCTGCAACTGACCCGGGTCTTGAACCCGCTGGTCGGCGACATTATCCTCACCCGCGACGAGGTCTTTGCGCTGATGGCCGGCCTGCTGGTCTCCGACAAGGGCCCCAGTTCCAAGACCCGGCTCTCGGACTGGCTCGCTCAAAACGCCAAAACCGTCGGCAAAAAGTATTCCTCGGAACTGGAAAAACATTACAAATAGCCACCTGCAAGAGGAACAAAAAAGCTGATTGGATGACAGGTTGATAGGTTGGGAATTTGGAGTTTGGGGTTAGGAATTAGGGAGCGATTTCGGTTGCGGAATCAAAATTCCTCTCTTTCCCCATTCCTCTTTCCTCGACCGCGGTGAGCCCTGCTTTCGGCCATGAGCTCCCTTGCTACTCTGCGTAGTAGCTACGCTACGTAGCACGAGTCGGGCTTGAGCCTCAGGGCCGAAAGCAAGCCGAATGGAGCTTGCCGAAGGGCCGAACCGTTTCTCTTTCCTCTTTCCTCGCCTGCCCTCCGAAGCCCCGCGTTTCGCGGGGCGAAGGAGGGTTCCTCTTTCCTCACTCAGATCCCATGGGGTCAGGCCTCTTCGCTGAAGTCCGAGCGAGGTTGCTGAGGCCAGACCCCTCCTAGGAGCATGGTCGTTCATTGCTCCGATACGTCGTAACAATGCGCTGTCAAAGAACGGTCATGAATCGCTGTCATCCGATGTGCAGGCACGCGGCGTCGCGCACCAGGGGTCTGGCCGGTCAGGAATTCTGGGGTCAGGCCCGAGGGGTCTGGCCTTATCATCGCAGTTTAGACTTCTGCGAAAAGGCCTGACCCCACCTGACCCGCAACGCGCTGCGGCGCAGATGGAGGACGAGACTTGCGGCGGAAAGATTGTTCCGGGGTTCCGGGGTTCCGTGGTTCCGGGGTTAAACCTTCGGAACATCGGAACCAGCTCGAGCATCGCGCTCGTGCTTCCGAAACTTCGGAACAACTTTCTTCAAAAGATGGAGCGAAGGAGGCGCGAGGCGGCTCTGCGATAGAGCTCTGGTCAACTCGCCGTCCGGCGGGGGACGCCGAACGCCCGGGTGAGTCTTGACATCCCCGGACTCCTCCTCCCCGTTCCTGCATGCCTGATTAGTGCGGAGCTGTTCCATCCTGCGAAGCGGACCGGGGGGGTCTGGCCTCAACATCATTGCTTGCTCTCCGGCGTAGAGGCCTGACCCCAGAATTTTAGGTCCGCGTAGCAGGAGACCGGCGGCGCGTATGCGCCGCCCGGCTCTCTGCACTGCCGTTCGTCCTGTCGATAATCGACAGGACTTCTCCTCCCTCTATTAATAGCAAAAAATGTTCACGAGA
>Ga0315294_10002331_pt1 | contig 20787 bp, 27 predicted proteins | sample YL17G13_40_MG_FD_203626 | JGI IMG/M metagenome (GOLD analysis project Ga0315294, IMG submission 203626) | Sediment microbial communities from Yellowstone Lake, YNP, Wyoming, USA - YL17G13_40 | ecosystem: Environmental > Aquatic > Freshwater > Lake > Sediment | place: USA: Wyoming | collected...
ACTATTTATGTTAGGAATAGATCCTGAAAGCTATTACTTCGGAGACAAGAATAATTTTTTCAAAAAGATAGGCATTGATCACACAAAATACAAAAAGCATCACGCTCTAGACGATGCGAAATTATTAAGAGAAGTTTATTTGAAATTATTAAAAATAAAATAATCAACCCCGAAGTATGCCTCGCTTCGCTCGGCAACTACGGGGCAGGAATTTAGACCGGAGTTGAGTTAGAAATTATGGAGAAAGAAGAAAATAATTACGCTTTTATTGATAGTCAGAATTTAAATTTGGGCGTTAAAAGCCAAGGTTGGAATTTGAATTTTGCTAGATTTAGGCAATTTTTAAAAGATAAATACCAAGTTGAAAAGGCATATTTATTCATCGGGTTTGTGCCTGGCAATCAAATGCTCTATGTAGAATTGCAAAAAGCTGGATATATTTGCATTTTTAAGCCAACTTTGGAGATAAAAGAAAATAACAAAATAAGAGTTAAGGGTAATGTTGACGCCGAAACGGAGACTTTTATTGCTTAATTGAATATCTAGTTAAACAGAATAAACTGCGCAAAATAATTGTGCCGAATACCCGTTTTTCTTCTTTGCTTAGAAAATTTAGCAATTTCATTGTTAATATCCAGCTATTTAAAGAAAAATTAACGAAATAAAAAAAAGAGAGGCATTCCCTCGGGACGAAACCCTTTGGTAGTCCTCTCATCGTGATATTTTAATATTAATAGATTATAAAGGGTTGTCAAGGGTTACGGAGAGTTTAAAAGAGTTATAAAATAATCAAAATTTAGGCCCGAAGTAATAAAATTATGGATTTACAAGAATTCATACTCAAAAACTTAGAAATGGATAAACAAAAATATGGTAGAATTTTTAGTTTCGTAGATTTTGGGAATGTTAACTATTGGTATGAAAAAGATGAAAGAGATTGGGATGGTAAGCCGTTAGCTAAAGGGCAAAAATTGGTGGTTGATATAGAAAAATTAGCCCAATTCCTCAATCTTTTTTCCGAACAAAAGCGCTTTTATTATGGTTGGCATAAACGAATAAAACGATCTTGGCATATTCTTATTTGGGCCCAAAAGAACGGCTTTATAAAGATTACCAAACCCATCCAATTCATTAAACATTATTTAAACATAGAAGAATTAGAAAACGTCAGAAGTAAATTTATAAAAGAAGATTATTCCGGAAAATTTATTGAAATTCCAAAGAGCAATTTTGATGTAGAAATCAGTATAGATTCGATACGACTTTTGAATAATTACGATACATTTTGTTTATTATCCAGCGACAGCGATTTTGCTCGTTTGGTTGAATTTTTGAAGAAAAGGGGCAAAAAGGTAATTATTATCGCTTCGGGTCAGGTTTTTTATACTCTTAAAAATGCAGCCAATTTGTATATAAATGCTCAAAAAATAAAAAGAATTATTACAATTATAAAAGAAACCTCGCCCCGTTAAGGGCGAGGTTTGGATATCGGATCCGTCTCAGACGGACAAGGTAATCTTTCGATTACACTTTGATATTAACAAAGCAGGGACCCTTGTCAAGGGCTAAATGTTACACGAAGTACGAAATAATCAAAATTTAGCTCGAAGCTGAGAGTCGCCGGGGAGGCTCCGCCTTCGCCTTTCGGGCTTCGGCGGACAAGGATTTTTTGGTAAGATAAGAGTGATGATGGGTGAAATTAAAGTTTCAAGTAGAGAAAGGTATCAGCTGATTGATATTACAGACAAAGTTGAGAAAATAGTAAAAGAGAGCGGCGTCAAGGACGGCTTGGTTTTGGTGTTTGCGCCGCATTCAACAGCCGGTATTTTATTAACTGAGAACGAAGAGGGTTTGAAAGAAGATTGGTTGAACTTTCTAAAAAAACTGGTTTCTGGTCTTGATTTCCAGCACAATAGAATTGACAACAACGCTGATTCTCATATTCTTTCAGGTCTCGTCGGACAGGGGAAAACTCTCCTTCTTAAAGGCGGCAATTTACTTCGGGGCACCTGGCAGCAGATATTTTTGGCGGAATTTGACGGTCCTCGAGAAAGAAAAATAATTATTAAGATTTGTGAAGAAAATTAATATTTTTATCAATAATTAAAATTTAAGCCCGCCTTCGCCTTTCGGGCTTCGGCGGACAAGGATTTTTTGGTAGAATTATTTAATATGTACATAGTTTGTGTAGATTTAGAAAGCATTTTGACGCCTGAGGTGTGGATAAACGTGGCAGATAGGATGAAGATTAAAGAATTACGATTGACTACCCGCGATGTGCCAGATTACGATGTTTTAATGAAAAGGCGCCTAAAGATTCTCAAAGCTCATAATATAAAACTGAAAGACGTCCAAAAAATTATCGAAAAGATGGAGCCGCTCAAAGGCGCTCTGGCTTTTTTGAATTGGCTCAGAAAAAGATGTCAGGTGATTGTTTTATCAGACACCTTTACTGAATTTGGAAACATTTTGATGAGGAAACTCGGTTACCCAACGCTTTTTTGTAACTACCTAGAAGTTGATAAAAGCGGTTTTATTAAAAATTATAGATTAAGGAAAAAAGATGGTAAAATGCAAGCTGTTAAGTCCTTACAGCTCTTAGGGTTCAAGGTAATCGCAATAGGGGATTCGTATAACGACATAACAATGTTAAAAGGAGCAGATGTCGGTTTCCTGTTTAAAGCATCTGATAAAGTAAGAAAAGAATTTCCCCAGTTCCCAAATGCCCAAAGTTACGGGGAGCTAAAATCACTTTTAGAAAAATACATCTGAAACCTGCCATTTAATTTGTATAAATTACATAAAGGTCGAGGAAGTATAATAAATAATATAATGTATGAATATTATTAAGTTGTTAGCATTTATACTCATTGTGGTTGGTGGTTTGAACTGGGGGTTAGTTGGTTTGTTTAATTTTGATTTGGTGGCTACGATTTTTGGCGACATGTCCATGATTTCTCGCATCGTCTATATCTTGGTAGGATTGTCGGCAATATATGTGTTTTTTACCCACTTGAAAAAGGTAGGAAAGCAAGTCTAGTCGAGATATTTCTCAGGTAGCGCAATAAAAATGAAATTAAACTACATTATTATTCCATTAATTGTTTTTCTGGCGGCTTGGATTGGGGGTTTGATTACGAGTGCCGGAATGGATTGGTATAAAACTATTAACCTTCCTGATTTTACGCCGCCGGGCTCTGTAATTGGAACGGTCTGGACAACAATTTTTATTTTGTCGGCTATTTCGGCTCTTTTGGTTTGGAACAGATTTCCTCGTGGTAAAAGACTAATTTGGATTTTCATTACCTTTGGAGTTAACGCTTTACTTAATGTTTTCTGGAGTTATCTTTTTTTTGGTCAGCACCTATTAAGTTGGGCAGTGGTTGAAGCAGTTCTACTTGGCTTCTCGGTTATTTTACTCATTATTCTAATCCGGCCGGTTGTCCGCCTGGCAGCTATTCTTTTGTATCCTTATCTTATCTGGGTGGCTTTTGCCACTTATCTTACTTACACCGTCTGGAGCTTGAATATTTAAATAATCAGAATTTAGCCTCGCCTTCGCTCTTCGGGCTTCGGACGGGCAAGCCGAAGTTGACGATATTTTTGAAAAAGGTATAATTAAAATATATGGCGAGACGATTTACGGCAATATATAAAAAAAGCGGAAAGTGGTATTTGGGCTGGGTAGAAGAAATTCCCGGAGTAAATACTCAAGGAAGAACTCTTAAAGAAGTAAAAGAAAATCTAAAAGAGGCACTTTTGTTAATTCTGGAAACTAATCGAATTCTTAATAAAAAAGAATTTCCCAGAGGAAAGGTAATTCGGGAGCCCCTTTTAGTTTCTTTATAAGGCGAAGAGGAATTTATCCTCTTCTTCACCTGGCCGAGTCGCAACGAAGGATGGAGAAGAACTATTTTCTTCGACTCGCCACTATAAATAGAAACTCGGTTAATGAAAAGAAACGATTTAATTAGACATCTTCGCAAAACGGTTGTATCTTTATTAGAGAAGGCGCGAGGCATAGCGTCTTTTTTAATTCGTTGATGAAGAAAACTTCCACTGTCCCGCGGCATATTGAAATTGATAACTTTTTAGCCAAGAAAATTTGCCGCGACCTCGGTATAAAACCACTTGAAAAATAATCAGAATTTAGGCCCTCCTTCGCTAAGGCTACGGAGGGCAAGCCGAAGTTGAGAATTTTATGAAAATTTTCGTTAAGGCAAAGCCGTCAGCCAAAGAAGAAAAAATAGAAAAAATCAGCGAGACGAATTTTGTTGTTTGGATTAAAGAACCGCCGAAAGACGGCAGGGCGAACAAGGCGATCGCCAAAGCATTGGCTCTGTATTTCAATGTCGCGCCCTCTTGCGTTAATCTTGTTTCCGGCTTTTCCTCGAAACAAAAAGTTTTTGAAGTAAAATAAAAAAAGTTTTAAACCAAAATCCTGCTGAGCGCACAAAAAGCAAAGCCGAAGTTGAAGAAAAATTTTAAAATAATTAAAGTGGCGAAGTGCGAAAAGAAAAATCTAAAACCAAAAACTGGTCTAACTATGTAACTAAACATAGTTTTGCCCTGGATTTGGAAGAAGGCGTTTTTACTTGGGATAATCCGCGGAAAATTGCGGAATCGCTCAAGGGGTCAAGCGAGGCGAGTCTGAGCAGGAAAGGAACGCCGTTTCAATCAGCGATGTCAATGCTTAATTTTTATATCAATCGCGCCGGGAAAAATTTAAAACCTGAGAGAAAGCGAATTTTGGAGCAAGCAAAGATAGAGTTGCGAAAATTATTTAAAACTTAAACCTGATTACGGGGTATAAAATAATAACCCCGCACCAGAGTCGCCTTGGGCGACACGGTACGGGGCAAGAATTTAACCCGAAGTTGCAGAAAAGACTTGACTATTTTTTAATAATAAGATAGAATCAAACAGTAAGTTTCTTATTTTTCTTTCCTTACCCGAGCGAAGCGAAGGGTGAAGAAGAGGATTTTATCCTCTTCGACTACATAAATAATACAATGTAAGTTAGATAGATAAATAAGATTGGTCGACTTACTTATTATTATTTGTGTAAGGAAAAAACTATGGCAAAAAAATTGTTCGTTGGTGGGATGTCTTACGACACCACCGAAAACACTTTGAAGGAAACATTCTCGAAGGCTGGAACCGTTGAATCAGCGACTATTATCGTTGACAAGATGTCCGGTCGTTCCAAAGGGTTTGGTTTTGTCGAAATGTCGTCCGAAGAAGAAGCTCAGAAAGCGGTTGAAATGTTCAACGGTAAGGAACTCGATGGGCGAAATATAACGGTGAACGAAGCTCGTCCTATGGAGTCTCGGCCGCGACAAGGCGGATTCCGACGCGATTATGGCGGTGGAGGCGGAGGCGATAGAGGGTTTGGTGGCGGCGATCGCAGAAGAAGCTGGTAGTCGAAATGTCAAAAACCAAAAAATCGCCCTTTCGGCGATTTTTTGGTAGAATAAGGTAGTCGATGAAGTTTCCTTCATCTCCATCTTCGTCCGCCTTGGGCGGACTCGATAGTCGAAGAAATATGAACAACAATAAACCAATTCAACTTTCGCCCAATTCTTTGAATTTGTATTACGAGTGTCCGCTTTGTTTTTGGTTGGATAAAAAGCAGGGAATTAAAAGGCCCCAGCCTTATCCTTATGCTCTTAATGCGGCAGTGGATTTGCTTTTGAAACAGGAATTTGACAAATACAGAAAGAAAAGAGAGTTGCATCCTTTGCTGGTAGCCCATAATATCCCGGCAAAACTTTTTTCAAATCAAGAATTGCTGGATGAATGGCGGAGCAATTTCAAAGGAATACGCTATTACGACCCGACCCTGGAAGCCACTCTTTTTGGGGCGGTTGATGACATTTTAGAGTTTTCAGACGGCAAACTGGCTCCGTTAGATTACAAGTCCACCGGCAGCAAAGTTCCCACGGTGTACGACCGCTTCCAGCTCCAAATGGATATTTACACCTTTCTTTTGGAGAAAAACGGTTATAAAACTGTCAAAAAGGGGTGCCTGGCTTTTTATGTTGTTGATAAGGAAAACGGCTTTAACGATAAATTGCCTTTTAAAAAAGAAATTCAGGTGATAGATACTGACCCTTCTTATGTCCAGGGACTTTTTGAAGAAGCGGTTGCTCTTTTACGAGGTCCGGCTCCTTCTTCTCACAGCACCGACTGCCAATACGGCAGGTGGTTCCGAGAGGTGTCAAATCTTAGTTAAGAATATCTATAAGAAAATTATGAGAAAATCAAAGAAATTTTCGGCAAAAAGAGTTCTTAGGGAAAGGGCTATTCCTTTGCCAAAGACGAAATTTAGGGCGAGGAGAGTGGCAACGAGATTGGAACATCGGAGAGTTGAAGGAAAAAGAAACAAATAAAAGGTCGCCTTATCAAAAATTATTAGCAAAAATATAAAAATGGAGCCAAAAAAAAGTTTTACAACCGAAGAAGCCAAAAGGGTGGGGGAGACGTTGGACATTGATTGGAGCAAATTTGACGTTGAGCAATTCAGAATGGGGATGGATGTGGAATTAGAGCATGGTCTGCGTGACCCAAATACCAATGTCAGTAATGACGACCCGACAATAACGGGAAAAATTGCCTTAGCTCACTTAAATGAATTTTCGGATTACTACACCCGACTGGCTGAAATGGAAAAAGAGGCCGATAAATATTGGGGAAAATAATTTCGTGAAAAAAATAATTTTCACAGGGACTTTAGTCCTAATTTTAGCCGTTGTTGGATTTTTGGTTTGGAAGTATGAGTTTGTTGGAGATAAAGGCAATATACTGGAAAAGCAGAATCTTATTCGGGTTAACAAACCTCTTTCCAATGCACTAGTTCAAAGTCCTCTTAGGGTTGAAGGAGAAGCAAGGGGGTATTGGTTTTTTGAGGCATCCTTCCCGGTGAGATTAGTAGATGAGAACGGCAGAGAGCTAGGAGGGAGTATTGCCCAAGCTCTTTCAGATTGGATGACTGAGGATTTTGTTCCCTTTGAAGCCACGTTTGAATTTCAGCTCCCGATAACAAAAAAAGGAACATTAATTTTAGAAAAAGATAATCCCTCCGGTCTCCCCGAAAATGCTGATGAATTAAGAATTCCGGTTCGTTTTAATCCGGTGGAAACCATTAAAGTCAAGGCATATTTTAACAATGATAAGATGGACCCTGAATTTTCTTGCAATAAAGTTTTTCCGGTGGAAAGAGAAGTTCCAAAAACTCAAGCCGTAGCCGGAGCCGCTTTAGAAGAGCTATTGAAAGGGTCAACTGACGCCGAGAAAGAACAAGGATTTTTTACCAGTATTAATCCAGGCGTTAAAATCCAAAAATTATCTGTCGAAAATGGAACAGCTAAAGTTGAGTTTGATGAGCAGTTAGAGTTTCAAGTCGGCGGCTCTTGCCGCGTGGCGGCCATTCGAGCCCAAATTACCGAAACTCTTAAACAATTTCCGACCGTCAAAGATGTTATTATCTCAATTGATGGTCGGACAGAAGACATTTTACAGCCTTAACAGTGAAAAAAGTTGAAAGAAAATTTTTCATTGGAATTGACCTCGGTGGAAAGGAAAAAAAGACAACTGGAGTTTGTGTTTTAATGAAAGATTATTGTTTAAAGTGCGAAGACATTTTCGGAAAAAATATTTTAAAGGTGTTAAGTCCTTATTTAAAAAATGCCGAGGTCATCGCCATTGACGCACCTTTAACAAAAGGCAGGGGCAAGGGGAAATTTCGCCTCTACGAAAAGTTTTTATCAACGAGTATTTTTCGCCGAGCGAGAATAAATCCCATTCCGCCGGCTCTGATGGGAGACTTCTGCGACTTTGCCAGAGATATTGTCAAAAAATTAGAAAAGAAAGGATTTGTTTTAGATATAAATCTAATCGAAACTTTCCCGACTTTTATTAAAAAAACCTGCCAGAATAATCTTTTTCCGATAAAGTGCCCTTGTGAAACTAAAAATCAAAAATCAGCTTTAATTTGTGCTCAAACTGCCTTTCTTCACTCCCAGTTTAAAACTCGTTATCTCGGCTACAAAGATGGCTTTTTGTTTTTACCAGAAATCTCATTTTGGAAAGAGGTTTGGAAAAAGAAATTTTACCAGGCCTGGAACAATCGCCCACGCTTAAAATACCACCGCTTAATTACCAATATTTTTAAATAATACTATGGAGATTAAACGATTGATAGTAGGAGATTTGGAGACGAATTGCTATTTGTTAATTTCTGAAAATAAATTAATCATTATTGATCCTGGCGGAGGCGTGGAAAAGATTTTGAAAGAAATTAAAGAGATTAAGGCCAAACCAAAATATATTATTAATACCCATTGCCATCTTGATCATACCTCAGCCAATGAAGAAGTAAGAAAGAAAACTGGAGCAGAAATTTTAACTTTGAAAGGTGAAGAAGAAATCAAAATAGGGAAGAGCGTTTTAAAAGTTATACATACACCCGGCCACACAAAGGATAGTATTTGTCTGTTAGGCAAAAATTTTATCTTTACCGGTGATACTTTATTCAAAAATGGTTATGGCCGGACCGATCTTTCAGGCGGATCTCAAAAAGAGTTGGAAGAATCCCTGGAGAAATTATCAAAATTATTAAAACTTCGTGGGGTTCGGCGAATGACGGTTTATCCTGGCCACGGTGAAATCTTTCAATATTGAGTTTTTAGAAAATTAGGAAGATAATAATGCCAAAGGTCGACTAATAATTAATTAATAATTTATAATTATGGATGAACAATGTTGTAAAGATTTAAAAGGGAAATGCAAATGTTTATGCGCTGCTCTTTTGGTTATTCTCGGTGTCTTTTTGGTTACTCTAATAATTGCTAAGGCAATCGATATCAAAGATAAAATCCAAATAACGGGAAATACCATTACGGTTTCTGATACCGGCGAAATCTACGCTAAACCAGATTTAGCTCTGACAACTTTTTCGGTAGTAACCGAGAGAAAAACAGTGGCCGAAGCTATGAGCGAAAATACAAAAAAGATGAATGCGATAATTAATTTTATGAAAGGGCAGGGGATTGAGGAAAAAGATTTAAAGACCACCACCTTTAACATCTATCCTCGTTACGAATATCAAAAAGTGGAAACTGAAATCTATCCTTATCCGCCGGGAAAAAGAGTACTTGTCGGGTATGAAGTTACCCAATCGCTGGAGGTAAAAATTAGGGATATGGTCAAAATTGGCGATATTATCCAAGGAGCAACCGATGCCGGAGCTAATCAGGTGGGCGACTTGCAATTTACTATTGATAAGGAAGATGAGTTGAAAAAACAAGCCAGGGAACAGGCAATCGAAAAAGCTAAAACCAAAGCCAAAGAGTTGGCTGGCCAATTAGGAGTTAAATTGGTTAGGATTATCAATTTCAGCGAAAGTAGTGTTATCCCTTATTATTACGGTTTTTTAGAAAAGGCAGCAGCGCCAACGGGCGGTGGAGCCGAAGCTCCCCAAATCGAAACCGGCGAAAACAAAATCGAAGTGACAATCAGTATTACCTATGAGATTAGGTAAGGAAAGAGAATTACCGCGGGATTTTCCAGTTGAATATCAAAAAGGCCTCGTAAAATTCCTCAATTGTAGAATCGATTTGAAAAATCGGGTTTTTATCCCTAGGATTGAAACTGAATTTTGGGTCAAAAAAGCCATCAGAGAAATTAAGATAGCGGAGAACAGTTCTCCGCGGATTCTGGATATTTTTGCGGGGTCAGGCTGTATTGGAATTGCGATTTTAAAAAATATTAAAGATAGTTTTGTTGACTTTATTGATATTGACAAACGAGCCATTGAACAAATTGAAATTAATTTAAGCTTGAACAAAATCCTAAAAAGTAGATATAGAATTTATAAATCAAATCTGTTTGAAAAACTTAAAAATTCGATGTACGACTTTATTTTTGCCAATCCTCCCTATGTGGCTAAAGAAAGATTAGAAGAAGTGGAACCCGCGGTTTTAAAATATGAACCAAAAAGGGCATTTTTAGCCGGCAAAGGAGGATTGTTTTATATGAGAGGATTTTTAAAAAAAGCAAAAAATTTCTTAAAACAAAACGGCGCAATTTATCTCGAGATTGACCCTTTTCAGAAAGAAGATATTAAAAATATTTTACTGGATGAAGGTTATAAGAAATTTAAGTTCTTCAAAGACCAATTCAAAAAATACCGTTTCGTCAAAATATGCTAAAAATAAGATTATCAGAACTGACTATCAAAAAAATAAAAAATAGAAAATTTAAGATTTTTCTTCCAGAGTTTTATGAGTTGGAAAAAATCGTTGAAAATAATCCTTGGCATACTAATGACGATGTTTTGAATCATACCATTTCAGTTCTTAGAGAATCAGAGGAATTAATCAAAAAATCGAGCAACAAAATTAAAGTTTATTTAGATAAGAAAATAGATAACTATTCAAGAAAAAAACTTCTATTTTTAGCAGTTCTTTTTCACGATATCGGAAAAAAAGAAACATTTGAAAAAGAAAAAGATATCACCAAATGCCCAGGACACGAGGAAGTAGGAGCAACAAAACTCAAAACAATTTTGCCAAGATTTGATTTGTCAAAAAACGAACAAGAATTCGTTATTAAAATAGTCAGAAATCACGTCGTCATCCATGAGATATTAGACTACCCGGAAGAAAGTCCTGAGAAAAAAACGGAAGAATTTAAAAAAAGACACCCCGATATTTTTTTAGAGGTAATTTTATTATCAGTTGCAGACATGCTTGGTAGTCAGCTCAAAGATAATAAACCAAAAGAATTTAACTTTAGGATGGATTTCTTAAATAAAATTATTAATAATTATCGAATTTAATGAATAAGTTAGTTTTATTTGATATAGATGGAACTTTGATCCCGAGTTCTAAAGCGGAACACAAAGCATATTCCGAGGCGTTTAAAATAGTATATAAAATAGATACAAGTGTTGAAGTTATTAATCCTCACGGGATGACTTCACAACAGGTGATAATTGAGGTTCTTCGGAAGGATGGTCTTAATGAACAAGAAATAAAATCCAAGATAAAAGAATGTATGAAGGTAATGGTAGATTTCTTTAATGAATTTATTGTTGATGAAAAGATTGTTTTACTGGAGGGCGTCCAAGAATTATTAGAGGTATTAAACAAAAATGGCGTTTTAATAGGATTGGTTACTGGTAACTTAGAAGATATTGCAAGGGGTAGGCTTAGAAAAGCCGGTATAAATCAATATTTTCAAGTCGGAGGATTTGGGGATGACGATATTGATCGAGTTAACTTAGTGAAATTAGCAATTAAAAGAGCAAAAGAGAATTTTGTATTCAAATCTAATAACAACATTTTTCTTATTGGAGACGCTCCTCAAGATATGAAAGCTGGGAAAGAAGCGGAAATAAAAACTATTGGCGTTACAACCGGCATTTATTCAAATGAACAGCTGAAAGACGCCGGAGCCGATTTTATTGTGTCGAACTTAAAAGATAAGGATGAAATCCTAAAAATAATATTAAGTTAATTAACCTCCCGAGCAACAGCGAAGGGGGAAGAAGAAAATCTATTTTCTTCGACCTCGGGTGTTGATTAATAGAATATATGTTTTTGAAAATGCCTAAGGATAAAGAGATTCATTGGACGAAGCATTCGAAGGCGAAGATGCGGCAGTATCGGCTTTCTGAAAAAAGAGTTTTACGAATTTTGAGAAAGCCGGACAGAAAGGAAGAGGGAATTGCTCCGGGTACAATTGCCGTAATGCAAATTACCGGTACCAAAAAGCATCCTACCGAAGCCTGGATGATGTACCAGATTGTTAAAGTTAAAAGTCAAAAGTCAAAAGTCAAAATTATTTCAGCATGGAGGTATCCGGGACGCACTCCAATAGGTCAAAGGCCGATTATTCCCGAGGATACCCTCGAGGAATTAGACAATCTTTTAAAAGAGTAATATAATTAAACAATGATGGATAAAATTGCAAAAATTTTTGGTTGGGTTCTATTGATAGCTGGAGTTCTAATCATAGTTTGGACATTATACGCTTCTTATAATATTTTCACCGGAAAAGCAGTCGTTCCAGAGATTTTTCAATTGACAGCTGAAGAATCTCAAGCTCCAGCAACTCAAGGAAAAATTCCCACCAGTCCTGCTGATATCCAAGAAGAAATGGGAAAAATGATTGGAGAGCAGCTTCAAGGGTTCCTTCCGACTGACACTTTACCAAAACTTCTCAATTTGACGGTTTGGTCAGTATTGGCTTTTATTTTAATCTTTGGCGGAACCCAACTTTCCGGCCTTGGCATCAAATTAATAAGGAAATAATTAAGTGGCGTGAATGCGAGCCGCTTTTTTTATTTGACATTTTTTTTGATTTATTTTAGGATAAGAAACAGAATAAGCTAAAAGGAGGTGAGCTTATTATGGTTGTACACTAAAAATCTATTGGTTTAAATGGACTAAATTCAAAAGGAGGAAAGGAAATGAAGATTGGAAGACTATTAACAGCGATGGTAACCCCGTTTGACAAAGAAGGGAACGTGGATTACGAACAAGCAAAACGCCTCGCTCTGGCCTTACTTGATTCGGGCAGCGATGGTGTTGTTGTGACGGGCACAACGGGCGAGTCTCCTACTCTTGACTGGGACGAATCGTTACGTCTGTATGAAGTAGTCAAGTCCGCAGTTGGTGATCGCGGAGCAGTAATTGCTGGCACTGGCAGTAATAACACTCGTGAAGCGGTGAAAGCAACCCAGGAGGCGGAGAAAGTGGGGGTCGATGGGTGCCTACTGGTAGTCCCTTATTATAACAAGCCGACCCCAGAAGGGTTGTACCAACACTTCAAGAAGATTGCTGAGGGTACCAACTTACCTTGTATCCTGTACAATGTACCCGGTCGGACAATCACTAACCTGGCCGTGGAGACCGTGGTCAGGCTAAGCAAGATTGATAACATCGTCGGGATTAAGGAAGCCAGTGGGAATATGGAACAAGTAGCTAAGATTATCACGAATACTGGGCCAGATTTTCTGGTCTGGAGCGGTAACGATAGCGATACCTTTCATATTTTGACCCTGGGTGGCTATGGAGTGATCAGCGTGGCTTCCCATTTGGTAGGGAAGCAGATAAAGGAGATGATTGAGCATGCGACGACTCCTGGGTACACAAAGCAAGCTGCCACTATCCACAAAAACCTCTTACCGTTGGTGAATACCCTCTTTCTGGTTTCTAACCCCATTCCGGTGAAGTACGCCCTTAATCTGGTTGGTTTCCCGGTGGGTAAACCTCGACTGCCACTCATCGATCCAGAGGATGAGCCAGACAAGAAAATCGCAGCCCAAATCAGAAAAGTGGTAAGCCAATACCAAATTGACTTACCAATACCAAAAGGAGGCAATTGAGAAGTAGGAGTGAATCTCCTATTTAAGGTGGTGCCAGAGATGGCAAGAAAGCTGGGGTCGCATTTCTCATTTGAGAGTGTTTCTCATCTGAGAGTGCGGCTTTTTTAATTTTGTGAAGTCCCGTTAGAAATTTGGTAGAATTTCTAATGGGGTGGTATAATGCAATAATGCAAAATATATTTTTTCAATGGATTTTTTGGCAGTTTTTTGAAGTGCCGAAAAATATTTTGAAGGCTTGGAGAAATTTTTTGAAATTTAATTTGAATTATTTTTCTATCCCTTTGCTTTTGAAAACTTTCTTTTCTCCCTGGCGAAGATATAAAGTTTCTTACGGGAAGGGCTTTGATTTTGGGAAATATTTTGAGGCCCTTTTCTCTAACTTAATTTTCCGAACCTTAGGAACCATTCTCAGAAGTTTTTTAATTTTTATTGGACTCTTGGCAGAAATTTTTATAATCCTGGGTGGAATAATAGTATTTTCAGGATGGTTGGTTTTGCCAGCGCTTTTAATTGCTGGCTTGATTTTCGGGTTTAAAGTTATAATTTAATCAACCTCGGGTGTTGATTAATTGTTGAGTAATTTATGTTTAATTTAAAGGAGGCGGCGATTTTTCAGCCCTTAATTTGGGGGAATTTTCCAGTTTTCCGATTTACCAGAACCTTCAAAAAGCTATTTTTAGTTTTATTTATTATTTTCTTTGGGCTATTTTTCTATGGTTTTATTCCTGAAAGATTCACCCCCCAAATTTCTTCAAAATTATTAGGGGCAGCCACAATCTCTTTAGTTTTTGGTTTTGCATCCTGGATTGGAGAAATTTTCTTTAATTCAAAATTAAAAAAACCTCGACTAAAAGTAAAAATTGCTGAAGCTCTTACTAAGCCGGATGAATATAATTTAGCTGAGTTTTTAAGTTACGAAGCTGCCAGAGCAATTTGGCAAGCAATCAATTTTTCTAAAAAAAGAGGGCTTCCAGAGATTCCTTCTGAAGCCATACTTTATTTTTCATTAGAAGGGTGGCCGGAAGCAAATTTTGTATTTTCCCGAGCCTTGTTAAATTTAAAGGAGATTAAAAAGGAATTGAAAGATTATTTAGACAGCTTGAAGGGAGAGGAAGGAAGGTTTAACGAGACTCTATCTCCCGATTCTCAAAAAGTGATTCTTGAAGCGGCCGGAATCGCTCAAAATCGAGGCAAAGAAAATATCACAATAGAAGATATTATAATCAGCCAAAGTAAAATTGACCCAATTTTTAGGAAACATTTGATTGCCGGAGGCCTTAAAACTGACGATATTGAAAATTTAACCTGGTGGCTGGAAACTTTAGAAGAAAAAATTACTGAGCGGAAAAAATTCTGGGAATGGAAAAATTTAATTAAAAAAGGTTCGCTGGCCAAAAATTGGGCTGCTGGTTTTACTATAACCTTAGATCAATTTTCAACCGATTGGACAGAGGTTGTAAAAAAGAGAGGTCTGGAGGAGATTATGGGTTCTGATGAAGAAGTAATGGAAATGGAGAGAATTTTAAGCCAAGAAGGCGTTCACAATGTTCTTCTAATTGGTGAGCCGGGCACCGGCAGAAAAAGCGTTATTCATGCCTTAACTCAGAAATTACTTTTCGGCCAGTCTTTGCCGGAATTAAACTATAAAAGAGTAGTGAGTTTAGATATTGTTTCTATTCTGACAAGGTTTCAATCATCCGGGGAGGTAGAAGCCGTCCTGGAAGAAATTTTTCAAGAGGTGGTTTCGGCCGGCAATATTATTTTGGTTATTGATGAATTTTATAGTTTCATTTCCAGTCCAAGCGGCAGATCGGGTAGTTTTGATATTTCGCCAATTATTTTACGTTATCTTCCCTTACCCAATTTTAGAATAATAGGGATTACTTCTTTTCTTGGGCTTCATCTTTTTATTGAAAAGAACCCCGCAATTTTAAATTTTTTGAGTAAGGTTGAGGTTTCTGATCTTACTGAAAAGGAAACCATTCGACTTTTAGAGAATTCGGTTCTATCTCTTGAACAAAAATACAAAAAATTTATTTGTTATCCGACCCTCAGAGACATTGTTAAATATTCAACCAGATATATTCATGATGTTCCTTTCCCTAAAAAAGCAATAGACCTTTTAGAAGAAGTAATGACTTATACTGTTCGTTATACAAAGAGTAAAATAGTCTTGCCAGAATATGTTTCTAAATTAGTTTCTAAAAAAACTGATATTCCGGTAGGTGAACTTGAATTAAGAGAAAGAGAAATTCTCCTTAATTTAGAGAGCTTGATTCACCAGAGAATTATTAATCAAGAAGAAGCGGTCAAGGAAATTTCAGCAGCCTTGCGAAGGGCGCGGGCCGACTTGACCATTAGAAAAGGACCGATGGGTTGCTTTTTGTTTTTAGGGCCAACCGGGGTAGGAAAGACCGAAACCGCAAAGGCCCTGGCTGAAATCTATTTTGGCTCCGAAAATAAAATAATTCGGCTTGATATGTCAGAGTTCCAAAATGTAATAGATATCCCTCGATTATTGGGCTCTCCCGAGGAGGAGGGATTGTTTACCACTCAGGTTAGAGAAAGACCATTTTCCCTCATTCTTTTAGATGAAATTGAGAAAGCCCATCCCAATATTTTAAATTTATTTTTACAAGTTTTAGATGAAGGCAATTTAACAGACGGCTTGGGCCGAAAAATTGATTTTAAAAACTCAATTATTATTGCCACTTCCAATGCCGGATACCTGGTGATTTTGGAAGCCCTGAAAAAAGACAGAGCTATGCCAAAAATAAAAGACGAATTGTTAGATTTTCTTTTCAAAGAGGGAATTTTTCGGCCGGAATTTATTAACCGTTTCGATGCCGTAATAGTTTTTAAATCATTGACCAAAGAAAATCTATTAGATATTGCCGAATTACTTTTGCAAAAATTAAAGAAAAATCTCAAGGAAAAAGAGATTGAATTTATAATCACTCAGCCCCTGAAAGAAAAAATTACGGAGTTGGGATATCATCCAATTTTTGGCGCAAGAGAAATGCGTCGAGTTATTCAAGACAAAATCGAAAACGTTTTAGCTTCAGCCCTTTTGTCTGGTCAACTCAAAAGAGGAGACAGGGTTGAGATAGACCCCACAGAATTCAAATTAAAAATAAACTAAGTAATTAGCTAAACCACCTTACTTTTCGGAGGTGCTTTTTATTTTCGCGATGGAAACAGTTAAATTGGCTCGCTGTGGATTTCCTGTGGAAAAGTAAGAGATTCTATCTTATTTTTAAGAGTGGTGATTTTTGGTTGACGAGTGGGTATGAAGTAAGATAAAGTGAAATCAGGTGGGGGATTGTGGATAACTATGGGATAACCATCCATTTCTGTGGAAAACTATGTTCATCGGTGAATATACATATTCAATAGATGAAAAGAAAAGATTAGCCGTGCCTCCAAAATTTAGGCAACTTTTAGGAGAAAAAGCAGTAATTACCCGAGGGTTGGACCAGTGCCTTTTTCTTTATCCAGCCAAAGAATGGGGGAACTTGGCAAAAAAATTAGCCCAATTACCCCTATCTCAAGCTGATGCCCGAGGATTTGCGAGATTAATGCTTACCGGAGCAATGGAGGCAAACCTTGATAATTTAGGAAGGATTTTAGTCCCCGATTATTTAAAAACTTATGCTTTTTTAAAAAAGAAAGTGGTTATCGCCGGGGTTTTTAATCGGGTTGAAATTTGGGACGAGAGAAAATGGAGAGAATATCAAACAAAAACTGAAAAAGAAGTAGGGGATATAGCCGAAAGATTAAAAGAGCTCGGCGTATAAAATGCACATACCAGTTCTTCAAAAAGAAGTTATAGAATATTTAGGTCCTAAACCCAATGAAAATTTTATCGATTGTACCATCGGCGAAGCAGGACATACTTTAGCAATCTTAGAAAAAAACGGGCCGAAGGGAAAAGTTTTAGGAATAGACGCTGACGCAGAAGTTATAAAGAATACAAAATACTATACACAAAATACTAAATACAAAGACCGAGTCGTCTTCGCCTGCGATAACTTTGTCAATTTAAAAGAGATAGTTAAGAGAGAAAAGTTTAAAAATATTTCGGGAATATTATTTGACCTGGGAATGTCGAGCTGGCATTTGGAAGAAAGTGGTAGGGGATTCAGCTTTTTGAAAAATGAACCTCTGGATATGAGGTATAACCCGGGAAATCCTCTAACGGCTGAAAAAATAGTGAACTACTGGTCAAAATCGGAAATTGAAAAAATTTTAAGAGAGTATGGGGAAGAAAGATTTGCTAAAAAAATTGCCGAGAAAATTATTGAATCACGAGCAAAACCAATTGAAACCACTTTTCAATTAATAGAAATTATTAAAAGTGTAATTCCCAGAAAATACCAAGTTGGTAGATTGCATCCTGCCACCCGCACTTTTCAAGCCTTAAGAATTGTCGTTAATGATGAGTTAAATAATCTGGAAAAAACCCTCCCTCAGGCAATAAATGTTTTAAGCCGAGGGGGAAGATTAGTGGTAATTTCATTCCATTCGCTTGAAGACCGAATTGTCAAAAACTTTCTTAAAAAATGCGGAGGTGAGGGCTATCTCAAATTAATAACCAAAAAACCAATCGGGCCTTCAAAAAAAGAAATTATTAAGAATCCTCGCTCGCGCTCAGCCAAACTGCGGGCAGCAATAAAAATATGAGTCACGCTTTAGTCTTAAATCTAGAGATGCGAGACTTCTCGCCTTGGGGGATGAAACTTTTTTGGGTTGTCCTCTTTTCTATTTCAATCGCAGCGCTTTTAATTTTTTATATTCTCCAGATAAATTTTCTAACAAAAGAAATCTATTTCTTACAAAGTGATGAAACGAAAGTAAATCAGCTTTCTGGAGAAAACGAAACTCTAAAAGTTAATTTTTCAAAAGCAAATTCTTTAACTAACATTGACGGCTATCTTTCAAATCAGGATTTTGAAAAGGTAAGTCAGGTAAAATATATCCGCATTTTGGAAAGCTCAGTGGCAGCAAAGTGATGAAAAATTTGAGATTAAATTTCATCTTTTTCTTTCTTTTGCTCTTTTCGGCAGTGCTTCTTGGCCGACTTTTTTTTATTCAGGTCCTTCAGGCTGATTTTTACAAAGCCTTAGCCCAAGGCCTCACTCCTTCAGAAGACAAAATTCAAATTGAGCGTGGAGAAATCTTCTTAAAAGGTGGGGAAGACCTAGCTATCAATAAAGATTTTCCATTGGTTTTTGCTTCCCCTCCCAAAGTTACTGATAAAGCAAAAACTGCCGAGACCCTGAGCCAAATATTTTCCTTAGATAAAAATTTTATTTTAGAAAAACTCAGCTTAGATACATTATATTCACCAATAAAAAATAAATTAACTGGCGAAGAAGTAGAACTTCTTAAAAAAACAGATTTATCTGGTGTTTATCTTACTGAAGAACGGGGGAGATTTTACCCTCAGGAATCTCTGGCTTCTCAAGTGGTTGGGTTTTTGGGCGCAGAAGGGAAAGGACAGTATGGATTAGAAGAGTATTATGACGATATTTTGATGGACTCGGATAAGAGTTTTAGTCTGGTTTTAACTCTGGATTACAATATTCAATTTGAGGCGGAGAAATTACTAAAGGAAGCTAAAGAAAATTTAGAGATTGAAGGAGGCCAAATCGTCGTGATAGAACCTAATTCGGGAAAAATAATCGCCTTGGCTAATTTTCCCAATTTTGACCCCAATCAATACGGAGAATTTGCTACTAGCGGTAATTTAGAAATTTTTAAAAATGGAGCGACCCAAGAAACTTTTGAACCGGGTTCGGTTTTCAAACCAATTACTTTTGCTGCTGCCCTAGAAGAGGGGAAAATTACTCCCCAAACTACTTACATTGATAAGGGAATAGTCGAGATTGGGGGTTGGCCTATTTATAATTACGCTGGGAGGGTTTATGGAGAGCAGACAATGACCAATGTTTTGGAAAAATCAATCAATACCGGGGCAGTGTTTGTCGAGAGCCAGCTTCCCCATCATATTTTTTTAGATTATATTCAAAAATTCGGGATTTTTGAGCCAACCGGAATTGACTTACCCGAGGTTTATTCTGGAAATGAAGAGTTTAAAAAAGGTTACGAAATAAATTTTGCTACCGCCTCCTTTGGTCAAGGAATCCAAATGACCCCAATCCAACTGGCTCGGGCTTATTGCGCCATTGCCAACGGCGGCAAATTAGTAAGACCTCATCTTGTCGAGGATTCTCTCGAGATTGAACCTCAACAATCTCAAGTTGTTTCCCAAAAAACTGCTTCTCAGTTAACTGCTATGCTCGTCAGCGTGGTGGAAAATGGTTTCGGGAAAAAAGCCAAAATTCCCGGATATTATATCGCCGGTAAAACCGGAACTGCCCAGATTCCAGAGGGAGGGAAATATTCAGCTGAAAAGACCATTCAAACATTCGTCGGTTTTGCCCCAGCTTTTAACCCTCAATTTTTAATCTTGGTAAAACTGAACAATCCCAAAGCTAAAACTGCCGAATATTCAGCACTGCCAATTTTTCACGCCCTGTCTGAATATATTATTCATTACTGGCAAATCCCACCTGACTATGAGTAATTTCCTTAACAAAAAATGCAAGACGAATGGACACAGGACGAAGCTGACGGTCTCGATTGAGGCAACCTTTTTAATAGACGAAATTTAAATTTTATGATAAATTAAGAAGCGAGGCCCCATCGTCTAGAGGCTTAGGACGCAAGATTCTCATTCTTGTAACACCGGTTCAAATCCGGTTGGGGCCGCAAATTAAGATCCGAGGCTTTTAATTGGCCTCTTTTTTAGTTAAACCCCGTTAGAAATTTCGAAGGATTAGGGAAATTAAATCAAGGTATGGATTAAAAATTTCTAACGGGGTAAAATAGAATAAATGCTTATGTCGCATGAAGGATTAAACGAAAAAGAAGTTTTAGAACTGAGACAAAAATTTGGCGAAAATGTAATTCCATATAAAGAGGAAGCCGCTTGGCTTTCTGTTTTATTTTCTCAATTTAAAAGCCCTTTAATTTATATCGTGATTATTGTCGGTTTAATTTCCCTGATTTTCAAAGAATATTTTGACGCGCTTTTAATCGGAGCGGTGGTGGTCCTTAATGTTTTAATGGGATTTTCGCAGGAACATCATGCTAAAAAAACTTTATCCGCTTTAAGAAAGATTTTAAAACCAAAAACAATAGTCATCAGGGAGAGTCAAAGAAAAGAAATAGAGGTGAAAGAATTGGTGCCTGGAGATTTAGTGGTTTTAGGTTCTGGCGATAAAATCCCGGCTGATGGAAAACTAACCGAAGGAGTGAATTTTTTGGTTAATGAGGCAATTTTAACCGGAGAGGAAGAAGCAATAACAAAAACAGAAAAAGAGGGAAGA
>Ga0315294_10002333_pt1 | contig 20783 bp, 16 predicted proteins | sample YL17G13_40_MG_FD_203626 | JGI IMG/M metagenome (GOLD analysis project Ga0315294, IMG submission 203626) | Sediment microbial communities from Yellowstone Lake, YNP, Wyoming, USA - YL17G13_40 | ecosystem: Environmental > Aquatic > Freshwater > Lake > Sediment | place: USA: Wyoming | collected...
GGATATCCTTTGCCACGAAGGGCAACAGGGTATTCGCCGATGAGAAAAAGGTACCAAAGAAATCCAGGATCATGACCGAGAAGATGATGGGAGAATTTTTGATGAATTCGATCCCTTCCCGGATATCACGGAATGTTCCCCGAAGTTCGAAGGTCTTTCTTTCAATGACTGTTCGAATATCTCCCATCGCGATCAGCGCGGCGATGACAGCCAAGTAGGAAATGGCATTGAGCCAATAGGCCCATTGCAGGCCCCTAAAAGCGATCACGACCCCGCAGATAGCCGGCCCCAGAATTCCACCCACCTTGGAAGCAATGGAGGTCAGGCTATAGGCATTAGCCAGGTTTTCGCGCGGCACTAGGGAGGGAATGAGGGCTTGCCGGGCAGGGCCATCAAACGCCACAGCCACTGACTGAATGAACACCAGACCAAATATCATCCACAAAGTCATTGCGCCCCACGAGGTGTTCAGGCCAAGGAACAAGGCAACCAAGCCCAGTGCAAGCTGGGTGATGATCGCCATTTTTCGACGGTCGAACCGGTCTGCAGCCACCCCGGCAATCAGGGATAGCAGGATCACTGGCAGGAATCGCACCAGGCCGATCCCGCTGATGACCATGGGCTGATCCGATAGCGTGCGGAGATGCCAATACAGGGCCCACAGTTGCATCTGTGAACCTGCGATTGAAATCAGGTGACCAATCCAGTACATCAGGAATGGCCTGTATTTGAAAGCCGGTGGAATCACCATACGATTTTTACACGCTCCAATATTTCAGAATGCACCTAAGAAATAATGACAGAGGCTGGTCAGATCTGGCTCTTCAAACGCTTGCCAGGATTTCAGCCACTTCGGGCGTCGTCCACAACGCTGCGCCAGTAGTGTCAACACAAATGTCACATACCTCCATCTGCGGCCGGTAAGCAAAATCGGCCATGATGAACTGATCTTTGAAAAACCGGTTACGGAAGTAGGTGGGCTCGTATTTCTTGCGGTAGTCAATATCGCGTTTCCACTTCCGCTTCAGGCGGATCGGGTCATCGGTGAGATAGACGACCTTGATGCCGATCAAATGGATTACCTCCTCGAGCAGGAACGGAAAATTGCCCTCGATAAAAATGATGTCGGCCGGCTCGATCTCGATCGGGAGGCTGCCCGGCTTCAGGTTGCCATCCAGGTCGTGGCTGGAGGTGGCGAAGACGAAATCGTAGCGGGGGATGGATATTTTCCGCCCTTGCGTTATATCTTCGAGGCTTTGCTTGAAAAGTTCAAAGTGGAGAGCTTCCTTGCCTAGCGTAAAAATGCCCTTTGCCTCGCGATATTCGCGATCAGTCAAGAAATTGTCCATCTCTATAGAGGTGGCTGTTTTGCCGTCATGTGCGAAGGAAAGGCGTAATCGCTCGACGATCTCGGTTTTGCCAGCCGCGGTCGGCCCGGCAATGGCGAGCAGGGTGGGGGTGCCGCGTACGGTAATGAGTTTTTGGACACTCTCGATGAAGAGCTGGTCTACCTCTGCGTTCGCCTCTTTGAAATCCTTGTAGCCAACATCCTGATAGCGCCCTAAGCGCTTTTGTTTCTGCTGGAATTGCTTGAACGGCTTGCCGCCCAGGTGCGCCAACACTTTGTCGGTGAAATAGATCGTCCGATGCAGGAAGAAGAAGCCGCGCAAGTCGAAGAAAAAGTGAGTCTGCACCCATTTCTCATCGTATTCGCCCGTGACAAGGCCGACAAAAAGCATCTGCGCCAGACGCAGGATGTTCTCGTCTAGCACGATGCGGTCGTCCTGGCGCGGTTTGATCTGGATGCCGTTATAGAAACCTCTATCATTGACGCGCTTTTCGATATCTTCCTTTTTATCCGGTTTTACCGAGGCCCAGCCGCCCTGCGGAACCAGGTTGTTCAGCGCATAGCGGAATTCGTAGGGTTCCATGTCCGCGATGGCGGGATTGAGGCGCGTCATCTTTTCGTATAGGATTCTGGAAAACTCATCCAGGTGGTAGATAGACATAAAGGATCCTTTCGGACCTATCCCTCCTGCCCCCCTTCCCTGGCAGGGAAGGGGGTACGGGGGTTAGGTTGAACTACGCGCCATACTTGGCAATGCGCCCGGCATTTGCCAGCGCGATTGGCATCACATCCTTCGCCGGCAGCACGCCGAGACTGCCGCGCGCGCAGGCGCGTTCACCGAATTCAGGGATGCCATCCGCGCGGACGAACCTGGAGTACAACAGCGTTGGCACGGGATGCCAACTGTGCGCTTTGAGCACCGCCGGCGACGAATGATCCCCGCCGACTATGAGCACGTCCGGCTCGAGCGCCATCAGGCGCGGCATCAGCGCATCCACTTCTTCGATAACACGCACCTTGCCTGCAAAATCACCGTTCTCACCGCAAGTGTCGGTTCTTTTGACATGCAAATAGAAGAAGTCGAATTCGTTCCAATTCTTTTCCAGTGCGGTAAATTCATCTGCAATGGCATCCCCATTAATCCTGAGGATTTCCATGCCGACCAGCCTGGTGACTCCGCGATACATGCCGCTCAATGCAATGGCCGCCGCGCGCAGGCCGAAAACTTCACGATATGTCGGCAGCGTTGGATACCCGGCAAAACCGCGCAGCAAAATCATATTAGCGGGATGCTTACCGGCCAGCAGCTTGCGCGCCTGCTCGATGAACCGGTTGGCAAACTGCGCCGCTTTCTCGGACCCTGAACTTGTCGCCCGTACCGGCAGCGCTGGCACGCCAGTTCTTTGTGGATCTGTTTCCGTCAGCGCATCGCCCAAACCGGGAGCACGCATCACGAAAGCAAAGCGGTGCTCCTTGACCGGCACGACAAAGAACTCGATGCCATCCATCTTGATCGTCTGCAACAATTCGGCCAATTCCTTGCCTGCTTCGGTCGGGATGCGCCCGGCGCGGCGGTCTGTTATTAATCCCGCCGCGTCCACGGAGCAAAAATTGCCGCGTGCCGCGACATCATCAGGGCCAAGTTCGAAGTCCGCGCCGAGGGCCTCGAGCGCGCCACGCCCGATCTCGAATTCGAGCGGATCGTAGCCAAAGATTGCCAGGTGACCGGGGCCGCTGCCAGGGGTGATCCCCGGCGCGACCGGCACGGTCAACCCCAGCGCAGATTTCGCAGCCAGCGCGTCGAGATTGGGTTTATGCGCAGTTTCTAGTTCGGTCTTGCCGCCGGGTTCCAGAGGCAGCCCGCCCAACCCATCCATGATGAGCAGGACGATTTTCGTCTGGGCGGGCACGATCAACTCTCGCAAGAATTTAAAATTCATCAAAACCTCCTCGCCAGCGGGGAGCCAATGTCAGGTCCTCTTCGGGGATGATAAGACGTTGGATTCCGAAAAGACTCTTCCAACTCCAGAGACAAACGCATCGTAGGCGCGCCGGGTCTTGGCGTAATTGCCGTCCCGGTCGAGGGCGATCCCCCGTCCTACCCCGGAGACAACCTGCCCGATCCCGATTTCGTTTACCTGCGCTTCCAGTTTTTCCAACAGGGCCGGGGCGCTGCCCGGCTCGGTGCTGCGGCCATCGAAGATAACATGGATAAAAACTTTCTCCAGTCCGTGTTCTTTTGCCATTTTCAACAAGGCCAGCGGGTAATCGATCGATCCGTGTGAACTCTTTTCGGTGAGCAAGCCGATCAGGTGCAAGCTGGCCTTGCGCTGGCGGACATCATGGATCGTGCGCAGAAAGACCTCGTTGGCATAGAAGGAACCGTCTTTCATGGCCAGGTCGAGGCGCACATCGTCCTGCAGGATGACCCTGCCGGCGCCGATGTTCATGTGCCCGGCCTCGGAGTTCCCGGCCTTCCCAGCTTTTAAACCCACTGCATCCCCCGCGGCCTGTAATTGGCTGGATGGATACTGTCGCAGCAGCTCATCCCAGACAGGAGTCTGGGCAAGATGGATCGGGTTGGTGTCATCCTCCTTGCCGATGCCCCAGCCGTCGAGGATGATGAGCAGGATTCGGTGCCTGCCGCCCCAGTTGTGACCGGGGGTCAGGGTCGCGCCATCCATGCAGGGCGGCTGCTTGAGGCCGAGGGCGGATAAAATCGTCGGGGCCACGTCCGCCAGTTTCCCGTCGCGCAGGCTCACGGTTGAGTGGTAACGGGGATCGATCAAAATAAATGGGACGGGATTGGCGGTATGGGAGACATGCGATGTGCCATCCGGGTTGGTCATCTCTTCCAGGTTGCCATGGTCGGCGGTGACGAGGGTCACGTTACCAGCGCGGCGGGCCGCCTCCACCACCTGACCCAGTCGACGGTCCACAAGCGCTGCACACTGGATTTTGGCTTCGTTGTTCGCCGTGTGACCGATGACATCTCCGTTGGCGAAGTTGGTCACGATCAAGTCGTACTGCTTCTCAATGCCGCGCAGAACCTCGTCGGCGACCTGCGCCAGGCTCAGTTCTGGCTCCTGGTCGAAGGGAATGCCCTTGGGCGAGGGGATACGCACGTCATCCTCGCCCGCGAACGGCTGGTTGTTCCCGCCGTTGAAGAAGAAGGTGACGTGGGCGAACTTCTCGGACTCGGAGGTGCGCAACTGGCGCAATCCGGCGCGGCTGACGATTTCACCCAACGTGTCCTTGATCTTGGTCGGGGCAAAGGCCACCGGCAGGTCTTTGAATTTTTCGTGGTAGAGGGTCAAGATGACGAAAGTCAGGTTCTGGAAGGCGGGGCGCGGGAAGTGGTCGAAGCCGGACTCGGCAAAGGCCTCGGTCAACTGGACTTCGCGTTCGCCGCGGCGGCAGCAGAAGATGACCGCGTCGCCATCCGCAATGCGACCGACGGGCTTGCCCTGCGCATCGACGAGGAGCAGCGGCTCGAGGGAATAGTCCGTCTGCCCTTCAGCATAGGCCGTTTTGACTGCTTCTGCGAGGGCGATCGCGCCGTGGGGGGAGTGACCAGTGAACATAAGCACTTCGATAACCTGTAGGTCACGTTTCAAGCGTGACCTACTTTGCAGGAAAAATGTCGAGCAGCTGGCGGAATTCGTGGATGATTATGTCGGGACGGTTCTCGTCGGTGATGGTCGCTTCTTTCAATTCTTCAGGAGAGATCATGATGATGATCATCCCAAAACCGGCGACACGCGTACCGGTTACGTCCCGTTTGAGGTTGTCGCCCACGTACACGCATTTCGCCGGTTCGACCCCGGCGCGTTTGGCGGCTTCGAGGTAGATGTCAGGATCGGGCTTGCGCTTGCTGAAAACCGAAGAAAGTACGACGGATTTAAAATAGGGAGTAAAGCCGTCCGCATCCATCCAATCGGGAATCTCCCGCGAGCCAATAAGGTTGCTGATGATCCCTAGGATGTAGCCCCTTTGGTAGAGTTCTACAACCACTTCCTTGCCACCATCCACCACCACCCGCCGACCCATGGACTGGCGGTACTGGTAGGTCAACTCCACGCTGACCGGCGCGATCTTTTCGGCAGGGAATTCCGGTACCAGCCAGCGCGTCCACAATTCCGATTCGGGGGCTTCGGTCAAATTCTCGAAGGCCCACTTGCGATAGGTTTTGTAGCGCGCGTCCAGTTTTTCGCAGAACGCATCCGGGTTCTCATCCGTACCGACCAGTTCGACAATTTTCCGCCGCGCCCGGGCCATGTGGACTTCATCCTTGACTAGAACACGGAGTGTGTTGCCCAAATCCAAGAAGATGGCTTCGATGTTGTGCTTCATATCTCCTATCTCTCAACTGCCATTGGGGACATTGCGGAGCGGAAAAATATCCAGCAGTTCGCTTAATTCTTGAATAACTTTATCAGGCTTGTGTTCGCCCGTGGGAGGTTCTTTCTTGAGGGTATCCGGTTCCATTAGGACAATCATCATCCCATAACCGGCTGCTTGCGCGCCCTCGACATCCCGCACCGGGTTATCCCCAACGTACACGCAGTGACCTGGCTCGACGCCGACCCGGCGCGCCGCTTCGAGATAGATTTCTGGATTGGGCTTTCGTATTCCAAGTTTCGAAGAAAGAATAACCGCTTTGAAGTACCCGGTGAGGTTATCTGCTTCCAGCCAGTCAGGGATTTCGGTTTCGGTGATAGTGTTGGCAATAATCCCCAATATGTATCCCCGCTTGCTCAGTTCGATGACCACATCCTTGACATCCGGGCGCGGGACACGGCGGCCATCGCAATCACGCCACAGGCGGGTCAACTTCCCCGATAGCGGCGCGATAGTTTCGGGCGGGAAATCCGGCAGCATCCATTGTGTCCACATTTCCTTTTCGGAGGCTTCGATCAGGCGCTCTTTGGCTCGTTTCCGCAAGACTTTGTATCTATCCTCCAGTAGAGCGAAAAAAGCATCGGGGGACATTTTTGCGCCAGTCAACTCGACCAGCTTCTGTTTTGATTGCGCCATGAAGGCTTCGTCTTTGATAACGATCCGCAGCGTATTGCCGACATCCAAAAAAATGGCTTCGATCTTATGATTCATTCCCTTTGCCTTTCGAGGGCTAATTGAAGTGGGAGAGAACTTGCAATTTTAAATTTTCTGAAATATTACTTTCATGCTCAAATCATACAACATTTTTCAAGATAATGCAAGCAATCGTTCAAAAAGTATTGACTTTTCACTTCCAGATGAGTAAACTAGGACCATCTTCTGCACACGTGTGCACATGTACCCGCCAGGGTAAAGGAATTGCGAATGCCAGCCACGATCAAGGATATTGCCAAACAGGCGAATGTCTCGCACTCCACCGTCTCGCGGGCGTTGCGCGGCAGCCCGCTCATCGCCGAGCAGACAGCCGAGCGCATCCGCCAGGCCGCCGCCGAACTGGGCTACCTCCCCAGCGCCGCCGCCCGCAGCCTGAAGACCAACCGCTCGCAAGCCCTGGGAGTCATCGTCAGCAGCATTGACGACCCGTATTTCAGCGAAATCTTGCAGGGCATCGAAGAAGCCGCACAAGACAGCGGCTACAGCTTATTCATGGCCGCCTCGCAGCGCGACTCGGAGCGGGAACGACACATCGTCCAGGTGATGCGCGAGCACCGCGTGGATGGCGTCATCATCTGTTCGACATCCTTCAGCGCCGGGCAAAGCCAGCAATTTCTCAAATACGGTATCCCGATTGTGGCTGTCAACAACCAGGCCGCCGAAGACTACCGCTACTCCATCTACCACGATGACAAGGACGGCAGCCGCCAGGTGACGCGCCACCTGATTGACCTGGGGCACAGGCGGATTGCCTACCTCGGCAACTCACTTTCGGGGCGGACAACCCTCGACCGGCTCTCCGGCTTCCAGCAGGAGATGGACGCCGCGCGGCTGCCCGTTCCCCCCGAAACCGTCCTCCAGGTGCCCGGTGGCGGACCTGAGGATGGCCTGGCCGGGGTGGAGCATTTCCTCAGCCTGAGCGAGCGTCCCACTGCGCTGGTCTGCTATAACGACATGATGGCAATCGGGGTTCTGAAGGGGTTACAGCAGGCGGGCATCCGCGTCCCGGCGGGGATGTCCGTGACCGGATTTGACAACATCGTTTTTACGGCCTATACTAATCCCCCGCTGACCACCTTCGACCAGCCCAAGCAATTTATCGGCGCGGAAGCCGCCCGCCTCCTGCTCGACCTGCTGCAATCCCCCGCCTGTGACGTCGCGTCCGCCCAGCCTAAGGTGCGGATGCTGAGAGGCAGGTTGCTTGTTCGCGAGTCTACGGCACCGCCCGCTGCTTGAGAGCAAGACTTCTGAAGTCTCGGCCCTTACGGGATGCTTCGCGAAGACTTCGGAAGTTTGAGAATGAATATGAGCACTTGCCTGATTTCCTCCAACCTTCACTTTTTCCCGCGCTCACTGGTCTCGCATAACGGCGTGGAATATGCCCTGGCGCAAACCAACAGCGGGACTCGACTGGCCGTGCTGGCGGACTCAATCCCAGCGGACTTCGACGGCGAATGTTCCGAACTCGGCGGTCGGCTCCTGAGCCTGTGCGCGCTGACCCCGAAAAATGCCGCCGCCATGCGCACGCACCTGACCTGGCTCCGACCGCGTCCTCTCGGGCTGTCCACCTCCGCTGGGATGGGCGACCGACTCGGACTGGCCACGCCGGGACACGTGCGCGCAATTCGAATAGCGCAAGGAAAGATTGCGCCCATCTTCGCCCAGCAATCCGTCCGTGAGATGGCACGCACCGGGCGCACTCCCCAGCAAGTCATGGACGACGCCACCTGGGGCATCTTTGCCGAAGGCTGGCAAGCTGGTTTCGGCGCGGACGCCGATCATCTCAAGACCCCGGTGGATATTGACGCCTGCCTGGCCGCTGGTTTTACCTTTTTTACAATCGACCCCGGCGCGCACGTGGACAACCGCGCTGAGAGCGCCAACTTGGTCGAACTGCGCCAACTTTCGGAAAACTTGCCAGCCGAGGTTCAGCCGAGAGCCAGCGGTTTGATGGGCAATGATTTCGATATCGAAGACCGGTCGCTGCGCTTCGATGAGTTCACGCTTCTCAAGGCGGCGGTCAAATATGGGCGCGCCGTAGCGCACGTGGCGGCCATGTACCAACATTTAGTGCAGGCTGCCGGGCCGCGCCCGTTTGAATTGGAAGTCTCGGTAGACGAGACCGACCAGCCGACCTCGAACGCCGAGCATGTTTACATCGCCAGCGAGTTGCAACGGCTGGGCGTGAAGTGGGTCAGCCTGGCGCCGCGTTACATCGGGCGCTTCGAGAAGGGCGTGGACTACATCGGCGACCTGGCCGCGTTCGAGGCGGACTTCGCCGGTCACGCCGTCATCGCCCGCCGGTTCGGGCCATACAAACTCAGCCTGCACTCCGGCTCGGACAAGTTCAGCATCTATCCCATCGCCGCCCGGGTCTCGCGCGGGCTGGTCCATCTGAAAACCGCAGGCACCAGTTACCTTGAAGCGCTGCGCACGGTTGCCACCTTGGATGCAGTCCTCTTCCGTGAAATTTACACCTTTGCCCGCGAACGCTACGAAACAGACAGGGCTAGTTACCACGTCTCAGCGGAACTGGGGCGCGCGCCGATACCCGAGGCCGTCACCGATTGGCTCGACCTGCTCGACCAGTTCGACGCTCGCGAAATCCTGCACGTCACCTTCGGCTCGGTGCTGACCGAGAAGGCAGCCGATGGACAGAAGCGATTCTACGAGCGGCTCATGTCCGCCCTGTGCACCAATCCCGAGGCTTACGCTGCCAATTTGGAAAAGCATTTCATCCGGCATTTGGAGCCATTTATTTTCGTTGGATAATGTCACCGCGAGCACCGCTTTTTGGCGCGTGGCGGTCTCCTGCCAGCGAGAGATTGCTTCGCCACAAAGAATGCGGCTCGCAATGACACTTTGAACTGAAGGGAATCATCATGCTAGAAACTCTCTTTGACGTAAAAAATAAAACCGCCGTCGTGACCGGTGGCGCGGGCATCCTGTGCGCGGCGATGTGCCGGGCGCTGGCCGCGGCCGGGGCCAAAGTCGCCTTGCTGGACTTGAACACCGAGGCCGCCGAAAGCCTGGCCGCGGAACTCCGCTCCACAGGCGAGGAGGCCATCGCCGTGACCTGCAACGTTCTCGAAAAAGTCAGCCTCGAATCCGCCGCGCAGGAGGTGCTGGCGAAATTCGGGCGCGTGGACATCCTTATCAACGGCGCGGGCGGCAACAAACCGCAGGCCACCACCAGCCTGGAGCAGCCCTTCTTCGACCTGCCCGCCGAGGCCCTGCGCTGGGTCTTCGACCTGAACCTTCTGGGGGCGATATTGCCCGCGCAGGTTTTTGGCAAAATCATGGCGGGGCAAAAAAGCGGCGTCATTCTCAACATCTCCTCGATGAACGCCTTCCGTCCGCTGACGCGCATCCCGGCCTACTCGGCAGCCAAGGCGGGTGTGAGCAACTTCACCCAGTGGCTGGCCGTCCACATGGCGCAGGAGTATTCGCCGCAGATACGCGTCAACGCCATCGCCCCCGGCTTTTTTGTCGGCGACCAGAACCGACGCCTTGTGCTGAACGAGGATGGTTCGCTGACACCGCGCGGCCAGTCCATCCTTGACCACACCCCGATGAAGCGTTTCGGCACGCCAGATGAGTTGCTCGGCGCGGTTCTCTGGCTGGTCTCCCCCGCCTCGGCCTTTGTCACCGGTATAGTCATCCCGGTGGATGGAGGATTCTCGGCGTTCAGTGGTGTTTGATGTCGGTATAGGCAACGTATACGTCGCCCATACCACGGGATGAACATGATCAATTCTCAGGCAATCGCCCCGCAAAACCAACTGCTCAATGAGCAGGAGATCGTCGAAACCCTGCATAAAGGTCTCGTGGGTCGGTTCGCAGGTCAAAAGGTGCTGGCGCTCATCCCCGACCACACGCGCTCGCTGCCGCTGCCGTTGCTCTTTCGCACCCTGGTCGAAATCCTGCATGACGTAAAGCAACTCGACTTCATGGTGGCGCTCGGCACCCACCCGCCGCTCTCGGAGGAAAATCTCAACAAACTGGTCGGCATCACCGCCGAGGAACGGAATACTCTATACGCAACAATCGGTTTGCTAAACCATGCCTGGGCCAACCCGTCAGCGTTGACCATGCTCGGGGTGATGGAGCAGGACGAATTCCACGCGCTGGCGGGCGGGCGCTGGCACCCCTCGCTGCCAAATCGGGTTCCCATCCGCATCAACAAGGCCGCGCTGGAATACGATCACATTCTCATCCTGGGGCCGACCTTCCCGCACGAGGTGGTTGGCTTTTCGGGCGGGGCAAAGTACCTGTTCCCCGGCATCTCCGGCGCGGAGATGATTGACGCCACCCACTGGCTGGGCGCGCTGGCGGGCGTGGTCGGCACGATCGGCATTAAGTACACGCCCGTGCGGAGGATGATCCACGCCGCGGCGGAGCGGCTCAAGACCCCCGTCACGCTGGTCGCGCTGACGGTGGATGATCACGATCTGGCAGGGCTGTTCATCGGCGACATGTACGAGACCTGGAGCGCAGCGGCGGATTTCTCAGCGCAGCGGCACATCATCTATTGCGAGAGACAGTTCCAGCGCGTGCTGTCCTGCGCCCCGCCGATGTACGATGAACTGTGGACGGCCGCCAAAGCCGTGTACAAACTCGAACCGGCGGTGGCAGTCGGCGGTGAGGTTGTCATCTATGCCCCTCATCTGGATACCGTCAGCCTCGTGCATGGCAGGTACATCTACGAGATTGGCTACCATATCCTGCCTTATTTCCTCGCCAACTGGGAACGTTTCAAGCACATCCCTCTCGGCGTACTGGCGCACAGCACCCACTTGCGCGGCTCGGGCGTGATGGAGAACGGCGTCGAAAAGTCCAACGTGCGCGTCACGCTGTCGAGCAAGATCCCGCCCGAAGACTGCGCCCGGCTCAACCTGGGCTATCTCGACCCGGTCTCCGTCAATGTACGAGACTGGGAAGGGCGCGAGGACGAAGGCATTCTATATGTCCCCAAGGCCGGAGAGATGTTGTATCGAGTCTTCCCTGCCTCCGGTGGATGAATCCACCGGCTAATTCACGAAGCCCGCTGAAGCGAGCTGAAATTGGGTGTAGCCGCTTTCAAGCGGCTTCGTAAAGTAGCCGGGGATTTCAATCCTCGGCGGAGACGGACAAAAGAGCATTTTTTCGGGAGCGCCGTTTTTCCAGGCCTGTCGGACATGACAAGCTAACCTCGCCGGATGCGCTAAAGAGCGTATCCTAATCAGAAAAAGCTGGAGAGAGTCAATGACCTACAAAATCGGTATCGTCGGCCTGGGCGTGATGGGTCACAACCTGGCCTTGAACATGGAGCGCAATGGCTTTCCAGTGGCGGGCTACGATTTGGATGCCGTAAAAACCAAAGCCTTCCTCGAAGGCCCCGGCGCGGGGAAGAATATCATTGGCGTGGACTCACCCGCCGCGCTGATGGCCGCGCTCGAAAAGCCGCGCCGCATTCTGCTGATGGTGCCGGCCGGCGCACCGGTGGACAGCGCCATCACCCAACTCAAGCCGCTTCTCGAGCCGGGCGATATTTTAATGGACGGCGGCAACTCGTTCTTCCTGGATACCGAGCGGCGCAACAAAGCCCTCGAGGTGGAGGGATTCAACTACATTGGCACAGGCGTATCGGGCGGGGAGGAGGGCGCTTTGTGGGGTCCGTCCATCATGCCGGGCGGACAGCGCCAGGCCTGGGAGGCCACCGCCCCCATCTTCCGCGCTATTGCCGCCAAAGCGGAGGACGGCCAACCCTGCGTGGAGTACATTGGGCCGCGCGGCGCAGGGCATTACGTCAAGATGGTGCATAACGGCATCGAGTACGGCGATATGCAGCTCATCGCCGAAATCTACGACATCCTGCATCGCGGCCTGGGTCTTTCATCGCGGGAACTCCACACCATTTTTGCTGAATGGAACACAGGCGAACTGAAATCATATCTGATAGAAATCACGGCCGATATTTTCGAGAAAATAGATGCCGAGACCGGCCGCCCAGTTGTGGATTTGATCCTCGACGAGGCGCAGCAGAAAGGCACCGGCAAGTGGACCAGCCAGAATGCCCTGGATGTGAGCGCGCCCATCCCGACCATCAACGCGGCGGTGGAAAGCCGCATCCTCTCTGGGCTGAAAGCACAGCGCGTGACTGCCAGCCGCGTCATTCGCGGACCCAAGCCTGAGTACAAAGGCAACCGCGCCCGCCTGATTGACGCGGCGCGCCAGGCACTGTATGCCAGTAAAATCACATCCTATGCCCAGGGATTAGGGCTGCTTAAGATTGCCTCGGAAGATTATCAGTACAATCTGAATCTGAGTGAGATTGCCAAGATCTGGCGGGCGGGCTGCATCATCCGCGCCTGCTTGCTGGGTGACATCATGTCCGCCTATGCGCGCGACCCGGCGTTGACCAATCTGCTGTTGGATGAGACATTCCGCGCCGCAGTCGAGAGCCGCCAGGGAGCCTGGCGCTTCGTGGTGCAAACCGCGGTCGGCATGGGTATCCCGGCGTTGGCATTGAGCGCCTCGCTGGCTTACTTCGACGCCTACCGCAGCGAGCGCCTACCTGCCAACCTGATCCAGGCGCAGCGCGATTACTTCGGCGCGCATACCTACCGGCGGGTGGACCGCGAGGGCACGTTCCATACAGAATGGAATTAGCAGTGTCATTGCGAGGAGGGTTGAGTAGGCAGTGCTTTTCTGCCGTATCGAAACCCGACGAAGGAATCCCCTCGCAGGCGTGGGGATTCCTTCGTCGCAAAGCATGCCCTGAGCAAAGCGAACGGGAACGCTCCTCGCAATGACAACAAAGGAGAGCATCATGAAATATGGCCTCAATATTCCTCAACAAGGCGCACTCGACTTCCTCTCGCTCGGCGCGCTTGTGCACCGCCTCGACCCGGGGATCGTCCCTTTCCGCAAGGCGAGCGAATGCCGCATCCACGTCAGCGGCGGGGAGTTCAACGTGGCCGCCAACCTGTCGGACTGTTTCCGCCTGAAGACCGGCATCGTCACGGCCATGGTGGATTACCCCATTGGCGACCTGATAGCTGAACGCGTTCGGGCAATGGGCGTCAAGCCGTTTTACAAGCAGTTCAGGCACAACGGCGTGAACGGCCCGAACATGGCGACAGTCTACAGCGACCGCGGCTACGGCGTGCGTGCTCCAATGGTCTTCTACAATCGCTCCAACGAGGCAGCAGCGCAACTCAAACCCGGCGACTTCGACTGGCAGGCCATCTTTGCTGGAGGTGTGCGCTGGTTCCACAGCGGCGGCATCTTCGCCTCGCTCTCGGATACAACCGGCGAGGTTATCATCGAAGGGATGAAAGCAGCCAAGTCCGCCGGTACGGTGGTCTCGTTCGACCTGAACTTCCGCGCCAAACTATGGAACATCTGGGGCGGAATGGAACGCGCCCAGTCAGTCATCCGCCGCATCGTCGAGAACGTGGATGCGCTGGTGGGCAACGAGGAAGACTTGCAGCTGGGACTCGGCGTCTCGGAGCCGGAAGCAGGCTCACGGTCCGGCCTCGACCCGAGCGCCTTCTTCGGGATGATTGACAAGGTGGTGGACAAGTTCCCGCAGATCAAAATCGTCGCCACCACCCTGCGCGAGGTGCACTCGACCAACCGGCATTCCTGGGGCGCGGTGGCCTGGATTGACGGGCAAACCTACGTCTCCCCGACCTGCGAACTGGACATCTACGACCGCGTCGGCGGCGGAGACGGGTTTGCCTCCGGCCTCTTCTACGGCCTGCTGACGGGTGAGCCGGAGCAGGAAGCTGTTAATCTCGGCTGGGCGCACGGCGCGCTGCTGACCACCTTTCCCGGCGACACGACCATGGCGACAGTAGAGCAGGTGCGGGCGTTCGCCAAAGGCGGCTCGGCGCGCATCCAGCGGTAAATTTTCCATAAATCCACATGACAAAATTGCGTCCTTCGTTGTTGCATGACCCATCCAAAGAACAGGGAAAACAAGATCCATGAATTCACACGATCGAGTGTGGCAGTCATTGAACCATAGAGAGCCGGATCACGTCCCGTTCGATCTGGGCGGCACCGGCTTGAGCACCATCCATGTCACTGCTTACCAGAATCTGCGCCGATACCTGGACCTGCCCGCAGTGGAACCCCGTATTGCGTTCATCGCAGAGCAACTGGTCTTGGTAGATGATGACCTGGCCGAGCGACTTCAAACGGATGTTCGGCCGGTACTTCCGGGCGTAGCAGCGGTGTTTCAATATACTTTTCGAGATGAAGGTGCGTACGAGGCGTACACCGACGAATGGGGAATCGGCTGGCACAAGCCCAAAGATGGCGGCCTCTATTACGATATGTACCACCATCCGCTGGCGGATGCCAACTCGCTCGATGAACTAAGGGCATATCCTCTCCCTGATCCACTCGACGATGGACGATTTGTCGCCCTGCGGTCCAAGGCGGAGGCGGCTACCTCCAAAGGGAAGTGTGTTGTCCTGGCCGGACCTTGCGCTGGGATTGCTGAGGTTTATTCCTGGATGCGGGGTTATGAGCAGTATTACATTGACCTGGCACTCAACCAGAAGTACGTGGCTTATATGCTCGACCGGTTGATGGAATGGAAGTGCGTCTTCTGGGAGCGCGCCCTTAAGGAAATCGGCGACCTCGTAGACGTTGTGATCGAAGCAGATGACCTGGGTGGGCAAGCCTCGTCACTCATGTCGCCCAATACCTACCGAAGCCTGATCCAGCCGCGCCATAAGCGACTCTTTTCATTCATCAAAGCACAGGCCCCCGTCAAGCTGTTTTATCACACTTGCGGTGCGGTGCGCGCTCTCATCCCAGATTTAATTGACGCCGGGATTGATATTCTCAACCCTGTGCAGATCAGCTCGCCGGGCATGGGTTTGTACGAGTTGAAGCGCGAATTTGGGCGCGACCTGGTGTTCTGGGGCGGCGGCGCGGATACGCAGCATGTACTCGGCACTGCGACTCCGGAACAAGTCAGGGTGCACGCGAAGCGAAACATCGAGGCCCTGGCTCCCGGGGGAGGCTTTGTCTTTGCCGCCGTGCATGATATCCAGGCAAACGTCCCGCCGGAGAACATCATGGCCATGTGGGAAGCCTGGCAAACCTGCGGTGTCCGTCCGCATCCGCCAGAATAGAGTGACACCTTGTGAAACCTGTGAGGTTTGGCTCAAATCACATTTGGCAGGAGGAAGTTATGGAAAAGATGAAAGCTCTCGTATTCAGGGATGTTGGTAAGATCGAACTGACCGAACTCCCCATCCCGAAAGTCAAGGAGCCTGACGATGTGCTGCTCAAGGTCAAGGCTGTGGGTATCTGCGGCTCGGACATCAAGATTATCGAGGGCAAGCACCACTTCAAGCCCGACACGGTGCTGGGCCACGAGTTCTGCGGCGAGGTGATCGAGGTCGGTACGCACGTTCACCACGTCAAGATCGGCGATCGCGTGGCGATTGATAATAACATCCGCTGCGGCTTTTGCTCCTTCTGCCGCATGGGACTGAGCAGCCAGTGCGTCGAGATCAAGACCAGCGCGCTGGGCGTGATGCGCGACGGAGGCTACGCCGAATACTGCCTGTTGCCGGAAAAGCAATGCTTCGTGCTGCCCGATGAGATTGACGATATTCTAGGCACGCAGATCGAGACGCTGGCGACGGTGGTCAACGGTATGAACACGCTGCTCATGCTGCCCTATGACTACGTTCTGATCTTGGGCTTTGGGCCGATTGGCTACCTGTTCGCCCAGTTCGCCAGGAACATCGCCGCCAAAGTCGCCGTGACCGAGATTGACCCGTTCCGCATCGGCGTGGCGAAGGAGTGCGGGCTGACGGTCTGGAATCCGCACGAGGACGACATCGAGCAGAAAATCACCGCGTTCACCTACGGGCGCAAGGCGGACATCGTCATTGAGGCGACCGGCAACGCTCTAGAGCAGGCGATGCAATGCGTAACCCCTGGCGGCAAGGTGCTGCCTTTCGGCATGGATTCGAGCATCAGGGCGACTGTCGTGCCGAACGAAATCACGCGCTGGGCGACCAAAATCCTGGGGCTTTATCTCGGACAGAACACAATGGTGCCGTCCATCCGCATCTTCCAGGAGCGTCGCCTGAACATGAAGCCGTTCTTCACCAAGCTCATCCCACTGGAGGAAGGCCTGGGCGCGTTCGATCTGCTGGGTCTGGACATGAAAACCCTGACGCATCATCCCAAGAGCGCGATGAAGATCGTGATGAAGATATGAGAAAAATCAACATCGCTGTCATCGGCACAGGACGCATGGGCAGCGTCCACACCCGCAACCTGGCGCGGCTCATCCCCGAAGCGGACCTGGTCGCGGTCTGCGACATCCGCCTGGAGGTCGCGCAGGCCGTGGCGGATGAGTTGGGCATCCAGCGCGTGATCAAAGATTATCACGAACTCCTTGAAGACAAAGATATCGAAGCCATCCTCATCGCCACCAGCACCGACACGCACGCTTTTATCATGAAGGATGTTGCTGCTGCGGGCAAGCACATCTTTTGCGAAAAGCCGCTGGCGCTGAATCTGGCGGATATTGACGCGGCGCTGGCGGCGGTCGGGAAAGCCGGAGTCAAGTTGCAGGTCGGGTTCAACCGCCGTTTCGACAAGAGTTTCCAGCGCGTACGCGAAATCGTCGCCTCGGGCGAGATTGGGCATCCGTGCATCCTGCGCGTCACCAACCGCGACCCGGAACTGCCGGACATGGAATTCCTGCGCGTCTCGGGCGGGATGTTCCTCGACATGACCATCCACGACTTCGATATGGCGCGTTTCCAGGTCGGCGAGGTTGAGGAAGTCTACGCCACCGGCAGCGTGCTGATCGAGCCTGCGCTGAAAGAGTTTGGCGATATTGACACGAACGTGGTCACGCTCAAGTTCGCCAACGGCGCGGTGGGCGCGATTGACAACAGCCGCCAGGCGGTCTATGGCTACGACCAGCGGCTGGAGGTCTTTTGCACGAACGGCACGGCAATGGCGGACAATGAGGCCGAGAGCACCATCCTGAAAGGCGACCTAGACGGATTCCACTCGGCCCGCCCGCCGCACTTTTTCATGCAGCGTTACGCCCCCTGCTACGTGGACGAAGTGCGCCAGTTCCTCGAGTGCGTGCGCGACGATAAGCCGACGCCGGTCACCGGTCAGGATGGCCGCGCCGCGGTGGTGCTTGGTTACGCCGCCTGGAAATCATTCCGCGAGAACCGGCCGGTCAAGGTGAGCGAGATTGGATAACCTGAACTGCATCCGCTGCGGGCTGTGCCTGGCCGTCTGCCCAACGTACCGCGAGGTACTGAGCGAGACCGCCTCGCCGCGCGGGCGGGCCGTTCTGGCGCGCAAGGGACTGGAAGGCGAACTCGCCCTCAGCCCCAATCTCATCGAGCAGATGTACGCCTGTTTTGACTGCATGGCGTGCAACGAGATTTGCCCGGTCGGCATCCGTCCCGCTGACCTGGCCGTGGACATGCGCCGCGTCCAGGAGCAGATCCAGCCTGCCGTATGGAAGGATGTGCTGTTCGGCGGACTCATCCCCAATCCGGGGCGGATGGAACTGGCGACCTGGCCGCTGCGCGCATACGAGAAACTGGGCATCCGCCGGTTGGTTTACTCACTGGGACTCCACCGTCTCATGCCGAAACAAGTTCGGGATCTGGACGCCATGCTGCCCCATCTGCCCCAGCGTCCGCTGCGGCAGGTACTGCTGGAGGTCAGCAAGGCAAATGGCGAAAGCCGCTATCGGGTTGGTTTTTTCCTAGGCTGCGCCCAAAGCCTGATGTTCGCCGACGAGAGCGCTGCCACCGTGCGCGTGCTGGCGCGCAACGGCTGCACCGTCATCACGCCAAAGGAAACCGTCTGCTGCGGGATGCCGGCCTTGGGCTACGGGCGGCCTGACCTGGTGCGCGAACAAGCCCGCCACAATATCGCCCTCTTCGAGCAGGCGCAGGTCGAGGTCATCGTCACCGACTGCGCCACCTGCGGCTCCACGCTCAAGGAGTACGGCCACCTGCTGGCGGATGACAACGAATGGGCGGCGCGGGCGGCCGCGTTCAGCGAGAAAGTGCGGGATGTGAGCGAGTTTCTCATGTCCATCCCGCTCGAAAAACCGCAGGGAAGGGTCGAGGCACGCGTCACCTACCACGACCCCTGTCACCTGCGGCGCGGCCAGGGCGTGTGGCAGCAGCCTCGCACTCTATTGCAAATGATTGACGGCCTTGAGTTTGTCGAACTGCCGGAATCCGATTGGTGCTGCGGTTCGGCGGGAAGCCAATTAATCACGCATTACGAGACTTCGCTCAAAGTGCTACAGCGCAAAATGGAAAATCTCGAAAGCACACAGGCCGAATACATCGCCTCCGGCTGTCCCGGCTGCCAGATGCAGTTGAACGTCGGCGCGCAGCGGCGCGGACTGGAGGTGCAGGTTGTCCATCCCATCGCGTTGCTGGATAGGGCTTATAACAAAGAGAGTATCGTTGCGAGGGATGTTGGTCGAGTAGCGAAGCATATCGCGAAGTCCCCGAAGGCGGAAACCCAGCCTGAAGCAATCTCCGCCGGGGCGAATAACTTGTGTCAATTAGAAGAAGGCGATTAGGCAGGAGATTGCCATGCTCGCTGGAGAACGCTCACTCGCAAAGACAACAATGAGGAAACGATGGATAAAAACATCCTCTTACAACTCGAAAAAATAGCCGGCAAAGATGGCGTCCTGTCCACGCCCGAAGACCTGATCGTCTACAGTTACGATGGCACCTTCGCAGAGCATCGTCCGGACGCCGTCGTCTTACCGCGCACCACCGAACAGGTCAGCCAGATTGTGGCGCTGGCCGCGCGCGAACGCATCCCCCTGGTGACGCGCGGCATGGGATCGGGACTGGCCGCCGCGTCTGTCCCGCTCAGCGGCGGGATTGCGCTGACGATGACGCGCATGAACCACATTTTGGAGATTGACAAAGCGGACGCCACCGCCCATGTCGAGGCGGGCGTCGTCACCGCGGACCTGCAAACTGCGGTGGAAAAACATGGGCTGTTCTACCCCCCCGACCCGTCCAGCAACCGTCACTCGACGCTCGGCGGCAATATCGCCTGCAACGCTGGTGGGCCGCGCTGCCTGAAGTATGGCGTCACCGGCGATTATGTGCTCGGCCTGACCGTCGTCCTGGCGGATGGGCGTGTGCTGCACACTGGCAGCAAATGTATCAAGGACGTGGTCGGCTACGACCTGACCGCCCTATTCACCGGCTCGGAGGGGACGCTGGGCGTCATCACCGAAGCCCTGCTGCGGCTGATTGCCCGACCGCGCTATGCCCGCACCGCGCTGGTCGAGTTCGTCTCTTTGGATAACGCCTGCCGCACCGTCAACGCGATTCTCCTGGCGGGCATCCTCCCGGCCGCGCTCGAACTGATGGACGAGACTGCCATTTCCTGCATCGAGGAAGCCATGCACCTAGGGCTTCCGTTGGATGTAGAAGCCATCCTGCTCGTCGAGACCGACGGCTCGGATGAGGCGGCTGTCTTGCGCGAGATAGAAGCAACCGCCGGGATTTGCCATGATTGCAGCGCCCGCCACATCAAGATCGCGAAGGATGAGGCCGAGCGAGGTAGTTTGTGGGAGGCACGCCGGTCCGTTGCGCCAGCACTGGCGCGCAAAGCCCCCAACAAACTCGGCGAGGATATCACCGTTCCGCGCAGCGCCATCCCCGAAGCTGTCCACCGCCTCAAAGCCATCAGCGCCAAATACGGTTTGCCGATCGTCATCTTCGGCCACGCCGGGGACGGGAACCTGCATCCCAACATTCTATTTGACAGGCGCGACCCGCAGCAGTGGGCTAAAGTCGAAAAGATGGTGGGCGAGGTGTTCGGCACATCGCTGGAGCTGGGCGGGACGCTTTCCGGTGAGCACGGTGTTGGTGCGCTGAAGCGTCCGTACATGGAGCAGGCTCTCGGTCCGCTTTCGATCGAAATCCAGAGGCGCATCAAGCAGGCATTGGACCCGCTCAATATTTTTAATCCAGGGAAGGTTATTCCGGAAAAAGTGTCACCCTGAGCCGAAGCCCTGAGCGCAGCCAAGGGGCAAGCGAAGGGTCTCGCGCCCAGCGGGTGGAGATTCTCACCTGCACCGCACCTGCGGTGTGCCGCAGGTGCTGTGCAGGTGTCGCCCCTGCGTGGCTCCCTGGCCTAGCCCGCCAAGGCAGGCAGAATTACAAAATGTGGCTATCAAACCAAATCCTTGTAAAGGAGCAATAATATGTCAAACCCAAACGTACCCAAAGGATTCCTACCCACCGACCAACCCGACCTGTTTTTTGAAGACAAC
>Ga0315294_10002335_pt1 | contig 20780 bp, 12 predicted proteins | sample YL17G13_40_MG_FD_203626 | JGI IMG/M metagenome (GOLD analysis project Ga0315294, IMG submission 203626) | Sediment microbial communities from Yellowstone Lake, YNP, Wyoming, USA - YL17G13_40 | ecosystem: Environmental > Aquatic > Freshwater > Lake > Sediment | place: USA: Wyoming | collected...
CACCCCCCTAACCCCCCACTGTCTCCCACTCCCCCCTTCCCCCCTCTCCACAATCTGCACCTCACCCCCCTGGCCCCCCTCTCCACAATTGTGGAGAGGGGGGTGAGGGGATCCGTTTCTTGAACGGGCGCGCTGGGGTTATAATGAGTCAAGCGCATTTTCGCAGTTTGCGCCGGGGAGCTCAGACACGATGATCAAAGCCGATGAAAGAATGATCAAGGGCTTGAGAAAGGCGATGGAGATCGAGGTCAACGGCCGCAATTTCTACACAATGGCCGCGGACGGGGCGGTCGATCCAAAAGGCAAAGAGGCCTTCCGGATTCTCGCCGACGAGGAGCTTCGACATCTCGATTTTCTCAGGACTCACTACCGGTCGGCGATGGAGTTCGGCTCGATAGACACTGCTCTTACTCTGGGAACTCGTCACGATTTCCAGGCAGGGCCGATATTCTCCGACGAGATCGCCGGACGTCTGAAGAACGCGCAGTTCGAAATGAGCGCGTTATCCATCGGAATGCAGCTTGAGCTCTCCTCTATGGATTTCTACAAGAAGCAGGCCTCGGAGGTCTCGGACCCGTACGTGAAACGTTTCTATGAAGAGCTGGTGAAATGGGAGAAAGGCCACTACGAAGCGCTGTCGCGGCAGCAGGAGATGCTGAAGGAAGACTTCTGGGCGACCGGCGGCTTCGCCCCGTTTTGACCTCTGTCCTATCCACCCCATCCGAGCCGCGACCGTAAGGGAGCGGTCCTCTTTTCACGGCCTCTCTCAACGCACTCCATGGTGTTCGGGTCGCCGGGGAAGACCGCTCCCTTACGGTCGTTGATACCATCTCGGCAATGGGATGGACCGCTCCCTTACGGTCGCGGCTCGGATATCATCTCTGGCGGCTTCGCCCCGTTTTGACCTCTGTCCTATCCACCCCATCCGAGCCGCGACCGTAAGGGAGCGGTCCTCTTCGGATCCCCTCCACCTGGCCCCATTGTTCATCCTGTGTCTGACGTACGCCGCGACTTCCGCAGTGTCCCTGCGATCTCCTTGAGACGGGGACCAAAGACCTTGATCATGCGAACCGAGGTATCGATCATCTCGTCCTGCAGGGCAGGCCAGCTCGACTCGTCGTCAAGCGACCCACGCGCGAGAGGCTTGAACACCACGCTGTGCTGCTTCTCGTCTTGCCTTTCCCATTCAAGAGAGAAGCCGCATTCGCGTTCGATTTGACTCCTTTGGGAGAAAAGAGCATCAAATATCTTCTTGTTGATTACCCTCGACTGAGGGCCGCGGTTGATCCAGATCTCGACTTTCGCACCAGACCTGAGAACTACTACGCTACAACCTGCTCCCGCCACGCCTGTCCCCACATGCAGCCAGCAGTCTGTAGTCGGGGTCTTCATCCCGGAAAAGAACTCCGTCTTGGCGTGCGCTCGCTTGAGAAACTGACTCCAGAACTCGTATCGTCTCTTCTGCGTTTCCGTGGCGTCTCTCGGTCCATCCGGGGGAAGCACTGGCCGGACGTCGCCATTCCCTTTGGCCTCTTTGATCCTTCCCCAGACCCTCGCAAGGCTCTCTCGTATCTCCTGGAACTTGAGGTCCTTGTCAGCCATCGCCTTCTTGACAAGCCCCAGAAATCCGCGGTCGGGATGCTCCATCATGTCCCTCAACGCCCGCTCGACTCTCTTGTCCATAAGCATCGCTTTTGCAGCCTCGTCGAGGTCGCCCTTGCGGACCTTCTCCTTCGAAAGCAACCATAGCTGTTCAGCAACATTCTGCGTGCCCGCGGCTGCCGCAGGAGGATCGATGCAGACCTCAAAGACAAGCTTCTGAGGTGCAGGGCATTTCAGGTCGCTGCGATACACCTTCCATTTCACGCCGTTCGTGAGAACGCACCAGTCAATGCCGTTATTCGCGGCATAACCTACGACTTGAGTAATGCCTTTGACGTCGTCGAGAGTATCGTTGAGCGCCTTCGCTTCGATGACGACGACCGGCTTGTCGTCCTTCATGAGAGCATAATCGATCGACTTGCCGTCGACTGTCACATACTCGAGTTGAACTTCGTCCGGGTCTCCGACAGCCCATTCGAGGCCCTCCAGGATGGGGTCGATGACACTCTTGCGCGTGGTCATCTCGTTGATGCCGCGCTTACGCCATCCCGGGAGCTTCTCCCGGAGTCTGTCCATCGTTTGCTGCAGTTCTTTCATTTGCACTCCCCCACATGGTTCCCGGGTCGCCGGGGAAGACCGCTCCCTTACGGTTGCGGCTCGGATACAATCCCACAATGGCACGGACCTGATACAATCCCGCAATGGTATGGACCGCTCCCTTACGGTCGCGGCTCTGATATCTTCTCAGATGACTATGTACAGCGTGTCGTTCGCGATCACATAGATGAGCGTCCCGTCCGTCTCGAGCGCATAAGCTCCGTCCAGAGCCAACTGTCCGACAAACTGCGGATCCGAGGGCTCGGAGACGTCGAACACGACAAGCCCGTAATCGGTTCGGCTTACGTACGCGTAGTTGCCCAACAGGACCAGTTCGTAGCCCCATGACCCGGGACCGTCCGTCGACTCGCCGAGGAGGGGAGGATCAGTCGGGTTCGCGCCTATGTCGTAGAGGCTGAGCGCGCCCGTGTCGTAGTTGGTCGAATACAGCGTCGCGCCGGAAACAGCCAGGCCGACAGTCTGGCTATCGCCGAATGTGTTCACGATCGTCGGCGCGGACGGGTTCGTTCGATCGACCGCAATTATGCCCGAGTAGTAGTGAGCGACGTAAATCTGGTTGCCGCTGATCTGAACATCGTACGAATAGCCGTCGTACGGAAGCTCCATTTCGCCGAAGGACTCGATGTTATGGGGATCCGTTACATCGACCGGCAGAAGCGACGGGGAATAGGTCGCGCAATACACCCAGTCGCCCGACTTGTCGATACTGAATCCGCCATACAAGTCCACCTCGTCGACCATCTGCGGAGATGATGGGTTCGAGAGGTCGATAACCGAGAAGTAGTAGTAGCCGCCCAAGTAGGCGTACGAATCGTCGCACCTCACCGAGTACGCGTAATCCCCGCTCCATGTACCCTTCAGCTCCGGGTTCACAGGATCGCTTCGGTCAAACACCTTCAGGCCATCAGAACTGTCGGCAACCAGGAGCAGGCTGTCGTTGAGCGCCAGGCCATACGGGTAGTAAAGCTGGATTGACCCGAGTATCTGCGGATCCGTCGGATCTCCGCTGCCGCTGGGCGTGCAGCTCACAATGACAAGATTATCATCCTCATTGCCCGCCTGATCCTCGGCTCTCACAACGAAATACCACTCGACATCCTTGGTCAGCCCACCCACTTTCGCCTGCAGCTCCGTTGTCTGGCCATTGCTTACGGTCACGTTCAGCTTCTTGTTCGCCGTCGCGATATCGAACGGCAGCGTGTCCGTATAGTAGATGTTGTACTTCACCGGCGGCGTGAGATCGTCGTCGGCGGTGTTGAACCCGATGGTCGCAGACGAATAGCTCGGGTCGGCGGTCTGGGCGCCGATCGTGGTCACCCAGTACGGGGGATCGGTGTCGGTCCCGATCTCCAGCACTCCGCTCGATACCGGAAACTGCGTGTAGCCTGCCTCGATGCCCTCCACGGTCCCGACATCCTTGTAGCTCTCAAGCGTCAGCCAGATCGTGGACCCGTCCGGCGAGAGGCTTATGTCCGCCGCGACAAACAGGACAAGAGGTGTCTTGTAGGTCCAGGGAATGTCCAAACCCTTGAATCTCGCGCGATTCACGCCCGGCGGAACTTCCTCACCAAGCATCTGATCGTTCTTGTCGAAATAGCCGTTGCCGTTGGAGTCGCGGTACAAATGGACAAGCGCAAGATTGCTGTTGGGCACCGACCCCGATTTCATGATGTTGATCCCGTCCAGGGTCGCCTGGTAGCCGATGTCCACGGTGAGTTTCAGGAACGGCACGATCGTTCCCTGCTGATGGAGGAACTTTGGAGTGATGTCCTCCCCTGTGACGATCATGTCGTTTGAGGCATTGTGGACCCTCAGACCGTACGTGGTGGAGTTCCCCGATGCGGGCGAATAGACCCTGAGGAAGTACTCCACGCCGGGCTCGACATCCATGAAGATCGATTCGCTGCTCGAGTTGTAATGATTCGCGCCGCTCGAGTCCTCAACAAGGTTCGTGAGGCCGGAATCGGAATAGAGAGCTATGTCCAGATTTTCTCCCCAGGTGAAAATGTCGAGATCGATTATCAGGTTGCCCTGCGTCACCGTGGTGAACCGGTACAGGTCCTGAACATCCTGGTAGGGGTTACCGGGCACATCATGGATGGTGTCGAACACCTGCTGATCGGGAAGCGTCAGAGGCACAAACCCCAGACCGTCCTCCTGATCGGCGTACCTGTCCGATCCGTACACCGCCCTCAGCGCGTTCACCCTGCCGTAGCCCGTTTGAATGTCGAAGCCGGGCACATTGAGATCGTCCGCGGTGTCCTCAAGTCTGTCCCACGACCATTGCGGAGATTCCTCGGGGAAGCAGCTGCGGATCAGCGCCATCACTCCTGCGGACATCGGGCAAGCACAGGACGTGCCGCCGAAGAAGTCCATGGAGATACCGTCCCAGTATGTGTCGTAGTGGGCGCCGTAGGTGGTCGTGTACTGGGCGCCGTAGCCCATGACGTTCAGGTGATCGCCGTAATTCGATCCCCAGTAGTAACCGTCCTCTCCGCTCGAGATCCTCTTCTCATCCATGGGATTCAGGTATTCCGTGAACGGGACTGTCGCGCCGATGGTCATGACCGATTCGTAACCGGTCGGGTAGAATAATTCGGTGGTGCTGTCGTTGCCTGCCGACGCCATGAGTATCACGCCGTCGCCGTTGTCCCACGTGTCGTCACAGGCCACTTTCATGATGTCCGAATAGTAAGGCGTGCCGAAGGACATACTGACAATGTCCGCGTTGTTTTTAGCGGCATAGTCCATGCCCATCACAACGGTGGACTCAAGGTTGCCGTAGCCGGTCAGGTCCACCTTGATCGCCATGATCCTGACCCCCGGTGCAACACCGGAGACTCCTCGCTCGTTATCCTGCGTGGCGGCGACAATCCCGCTGCAGGCCGTACCGTGGTAGTACGCATAGGAGCCGTCATCGTACGGGTCGTTGTCGTTGTCCCAGCAGTCCCATCCGCGCCAATCGTCTATGTAGCCGTTCCCGTCGTTGTCGATCCCGTCATCGGGAATCTCGTCTTCATTGACCCAGATTTGGTCTTCAAGGTCCTCGTGATCGAACCTGACCCCTGTGTCCATGATCGCTACAACAACATCATCCGAGCCCTTCGTCTCGTTCCAGACCACGCTCGCGCCGATCATGGAGGGTCCCCATTGGTCGTAGGGGCTGTCGCGGGGATCCAATGGATCTTCCGTGTACGCCCACATGGGATCGTCGGGAAAATACAGGACCTCGTCGGGGTAATAGAAATAGTTCGGTTCGGCGAACCGCACGCGGGGATCGGATTTCAGACTTGCGACCATCTCCGGGACCGAAGTGCCGTCGGTGATTTTCAGTTCGTACAGCGTTCCCCACCGGCATTTGATCGTCCGGGCAAGATTGAGCGGCAGCCCCTTGACAAACGATGCGTCGGGCTTCAGCCCATCGTTCTGCAGCACGACAAGGACCTCGCCTTCCAGGAAAGCGGGCCTCGGTCCCGAGGCGTTCAAACCAGTCAGGACTCCGCCGGTAGACACACCGCCGGCCAGACTCCCCGGGCCGCCGGAGTTGGCGCCTGCGTAGGGAGTGCGATCTCCCGGTAGCGTCGGGGCACCTTTGTCTTTCCCGCCGCATCCGATCAGCAGCGTTGTCGTCAGAGCGAGAACCGTGCAGACTCTCAGGATTCCGCGAAACCGCACAATCATGGTGCTCATGGGTTCCTCCATAATGCACTCCGTCGGCAGGTCGGGGTGCCTCCTGAATGCACGAATAATGATACCTCAAACGGGGGCCGATGACAAAGCGGAGCGGTCGGGGAGCGTAACCGATGGGACCGCTGCCTTACGAGCCCGTTGAAAAGGCCTCTTTGTGGGGCAGGCTTTCCAGCCTGCCACCTCTGGAGGCCGCATGAATGGCAGGCTGGAAAGCCTGCCCCACATCCGGGAACCGGCCGATCTGGACTTTTTCAACAGCCCCTTCCGACAGCGGGTGGGAGCCAAGTCCGCTGGTCATATGACTATGTACAGCGTGTTCTCGGCCAACACATAGATCAGCGCGCCGTCGGTCACAAGCTTCACAGCCCCCGCCATCGGCAGTTGCCCGACAACCTCCGGATCGGACGGCGTGGAGACATCAAACACCACCAGGCCGTAATCATACCGGGCAACGTACGCATAGTCCCCCAGCGCAACCACATCGTAGCCCTCGTACCCGGGACCCTCAGTGGACTGACCCAGCAGGGGAGGATTCGCGGGGTCCGTCCCGATGTCGTAGAGGCTGAGAGTACCGATGTCTAAGTCAGTCGCGTACAGTGTGCTTCCGGAAACACACAGGCCGGCAACCATAGAGCTGCCGAAGGTATTCTCAATAACGGGAGCGGAGGGCGTTGTCCTGTCGATGGCAACTATACCTGCATACACGAAAGCTAGATAGATGTAGTCTCCGCTGATTTGTATATCAAACGGTACTCCGAAGTACGGGAGCTCCACCTCCGGGTAGTCGATCACGTCATAGGGATCGGCGACGTCGACCGGGACCAGCGAGGGAGAGGATGCCACGCAGTACACCCAGTCGCCGGACTTGTCGCTGCTTTGTGCGCCGTATACGTATGCCGAATCGGTCGTCTGCGGCCACGAGGGGTCCGAGAGATCGATGACGTAGAAGTCGAAATAGCCGCCCACGTAGGCATACGAATCATCGCAGGTCACGGAGTACGGATAATCCCCGGTCCATACACCTTCCAGGTCCGGATTCACGGGATCGGTCCGATCAAACACCTGCAGCCCGTTGTAGAGGTCGGCAACAAGAAGGAGACTGCCGTTGAGCGCCAAATCAGTAGGGTAGGAAAACTGAATGGAGCCCAATATCTGCGGATCGGTCGGATCCCCGCTGTCACTCGGCGTGCAGCTCACCATGACGAGGTTGTCGTCTTCGTTGCCCGCCTGGTCCTCGGCCCTCACGACGAAATGCCACTCGACATCGTCGGTCAGTCCGCCCACTTTCGCCTTGAGGTCCGTTGTTGTGCCCTCGCTCACGGTCACGTCCAACTTCTTGTTCGCCGACCCGATATCAAACGGCAGTTCGTCGGTGTAGTAAATGTTGTACTTCACAGGCGGCGTGAGGAGATCGTCAGCCGTGTTGAAGCCGATGTTCGCAGCCGAGTAGGCAGGGTCGGCAATCTGGGCTCCGACGGTTGAGACCCAGTATGGCGGGTCGTCATCGACGCCAAGCTCGACAAAGCCGCTGGCAATCGGAAATCCGGCGTACGGAGCCACGAGACCTTCCTCCGTGGACACATCCTTGTAGCTCTCCAGGGAGAGAGCGATCCTGGACCCCTCCTCAGACAGGTTCAATGCTGCAGCCACGAAGAGAACGAGAGATTTGTCATGGTCCCAGGACAGGTCCATGTTGTCGATCCTCGCCCGGTTGGTGCCCGGAGGTGTCTCCTGTCCCACGAGCTCGTCGCCGTCATCGAAAACACCATCGTCGTTCGAATCGCGATACAGGCTCACCAGGGAGACATTGGCGTTCGGCACGGTTCCGGACTTGGACACGATTATTTCGTCGAGCGTCGCCTTGTAGCCAACCTCGAGAGAGAGCTTCAGGAACGGCACGACATTGCCCGTCTGATAACTGAACGCCGGCGCGATGCTCTCACCCGTGACGATCAGATCGTTCGTGAAGCTGCGAACACTCAGCCCGTAGGTTGTGGAACTGCCTTCCGCAGGGGAGAACACCCTTATGTAGTACTCGTGTCCGATCTCCAGATCCGCCGAACCGATCGACTCGAAGCTGGAATCGAAATGATTCGGACCCGTGGAGTCATTCACGAGCTGAGTCATCTCACGGTCCGAGTAAAGGGCGATGTCGAGGTCCTCGCCCCAGGTGAAGATGTCGAGGTCGATGGCCATGTAGCCGTCGGTGTCCATGACGAACTTGTAGAGGTCCTCGGTGTCCCGGTACGGATTTCCGGGCACATCATGGATGGTGTCGAACACCCGCGCATCGGGGAGCGCGAGGGGCACGAATCCATCGGGGTCCTCCTGATCGGAATACCTGTCGGAACCGTAGAGCGCCCTGAGCGCATTCACCCGTCCGTACCCGGTCTCGATATCGAAGCCGGGCACATCGAGATCGTCCGCCGTTTCCTCGATTCTCAGCACCGACCAGGCGGGTGATTTCGTCAGGAAGTGCGAGCGGATCAGGGCCATCACGCCCGCCGAAAACGGCGTCGCACATGAGGTGCCGCCGAAGAACCCGTTGGAACCGCCGTCCCAGTACGTGTCGTTGGCGCCGCCGTACGTCGTCGTATACTGCGCCCCGTATCCCATGACCGTAAGATGGGTTCCGTAGTTCGAGCCCCAGTAATAGTCGTCTTCACCCGCGACAATCCTCTTCTCGTCTCTCGGCTCAAGATACTCGGTGAACGGACATGTTCCGCCGATCGCCATAACCGATTCGTAGGCGTTCGGGTAACAGAGCTCGGTGGTGCTTTCATTTCCGATCGCACCCATGAGGATCACGCCGTGACCGTTGTCCCACGCGTCATCGCACGCGATCTTCATGATCTCGGAGTACTCGTAGGATCTGAATGACATGCTGACGATGTCGGCCCGGTTCACCGCGGCGTAGTTCATGCCCTCGACGACCGTCGATACATACCCGCCCCCACCGGTCAGATCAACCTTGATGGCCATTATTTTGACGCCCGGAGCGACTCCGGAAATGCCTTTTTCATTGTCCTGAACCGCCGCGGCGACCCCGCTGCACGCCGACCCGTGATAGGAGGCATACGAGCCGTCATCGTACGGGTCGTTGTCCATGTCCCAGGTGTCCCAGCCCCACCAGTCATCGATGTAGCCGTTCAGATCGTCATCCACATCGTTGTCGGGAATCTCATCCTCGTTTATCCAGAGATTGGCGTTGAGGTCCTCGTGATCGAACCTCACACCGGTGTCCATGATCGCGATCACGGCGTCGCTCGTGCCCTTGGTCTGGTTCCACACTATGCTCGCGCCGACCATGGCCGGACCCCACTGATCGTATGCGCTGTCGCGAGGATTGGTCGGGTCGTCCGTGTACGCCCACATCGGGTCGTTCGGGAAATAAGGCTCCTCGCAAAAATAGTAGATGAAATTCGGCTCGGCGATACGCACGCGGGGATCGAGCTTGAGACGATCGACCATCTGCAGGACAGAAGTCCCGTCGGTGATCTTGAGCTCATACACAGTGCCCCACCGGCATTTGATCTCCCTGGCAAGCCTCAGCGGACGTCCCTGCAGGAACGAAGCGTCCGCCTGCTGAGACCGGTCTTTCATAACCACCAGCACTTCGTCGGGCAGATACTTGGGCTTTCCCGCCAAACCGCTCAGACCCGTCGCGACACTTCCCTTGACCGGACCCCGTTCAAGCGCCGATGCAGCGGAATTCGCGCCCTGGACGGAATTCCGCACTCCTGGATCGATCGGATCGCCCTTACCACTGCACCCGACAACGAAAATGGTCACGAGGGCAATCAGAATTCCCGCTCTCGCAACTCTGATCAACCCAATAGAGATTTCAGTCATGAAACTTCCTCCGAGACAGCTTCCATGCGCTTGACGGTAACGCTGTGAGGGCCTAATCATATCTCAGAAGCGGGAATACATCCAGACGGGGGGGAATAAGCATCACAACTTCCCACGATTCGACGATCAGGCAATCGGCCAGCCACCGAGCCGGTCGATTGCGTCGTCTATCTCAGCCATCAGGCGGATGGTTTCGGACAGCGCAGAGACGATGTTCTGATAGTGGGTGATGTCGTCGTAGGTGAGCTTCCGGCCCTTGCGGTCCTTGAGCCACTTGTCGCACACCTGGTAGCCGCCAATATGGAACTCCCAAACATCCGGTGGTACGCCCTTGAAGTACTGCGTCTTGTTGATCCAGACCCGTCCCTCTTCAGCGCCTTGGCCGGGCTCAGTGTAGCGAACCTTCTCGACAACGTTGTCGCCTTCGATGTCGAAGCGGGTCATCGCCGGGCCGTGCTTCTCCATCAGGTGCAGGCCGACCAACTCCTCGCCGAGGGCGCATAGCTCCCGAAAAAGATCTCTTTTCGAAGTCAGCGGCAGGCGTGGAAAGTCGATCTTGAGAAACCCGGCGTAGCGGGAGCGGTACGTCCGCGAGTGGAAAACGGCGTACATGTAGTCGAAGATGTCTTCCGGCCCGAATGTGCTCTTGAGATCGCCCTTGCCGTCGGTGATGAACGTCATCTTAAGACGCTTGGCGAAATCCTCAATGAACTGCCGCGCAAGGTTCGGCTGGCGTCCTCCGGGCGCGTTGGTGGGTTCGTCGCTGTAGAGGTTTTCTCTCTCCGGAGAGGAATAGGAGTAGAGGGGGAAAATACAGGATTGTGTGGTGCTTTCGCCACATTTCGTTTCCATGATGAACCGCGTGCAGAAGAAATGATCAGCAGCCTGTGATTTGTTACTGCGTGCCGAAATCAGTCCAATGTTTTGTCCTGCCAGCATGTGGTGCATGACTTCGGCTCGAGGCCTGCAAATGAAACCTCTGCTTCGCCCAGTGTAAAATGTATGACGCTGATCAAAAGGACGATATAAGACGAGAGCATCATGCTTCTTGCTCAATTTGTGGTCAAGCAAGTCTTTCTGAGCTAGGTCTACATTCCAGTCTTCCACATCCTTGCCGAGATCGTATTTTTGGCGCGCTTCTTCAGCGGGCAGCGATGAAAAATCCCTGACTGTTTCCATTAGTTCCTTTTCCGACCAGTGAATCGTTAGCTTGTCTCTTGCCGTCACAATGCCGACGGAATTCACAGGAAGCGCGTCGAGTATTCTCCAACCCTGACTATATTCCGCGAGTAAGCCGATGTCTTGCGGCACGAACAGATAAAAGGGCGATGTTGGCTCAAGCTTCGCCCACTCCGTGCGAGCGACCTGACTTTCCCATAGGTGATGGTACTTGTTATTTCTCAGTCCCCACAGATCGGCATGATTGACCGATGCAGGTTTCTTCTTGCCGGTTCCCTTTCGCTTGACGAAAACGCCTATGGCCACTCCCTGCTGAATGTCGAACACGTTTTCGTCTTTCGAGCCGTCAGGGCATCGCTCCTTTTTCTTCGAATTCCCATGGAGGTCCAGAACGTAGATATCATCGAAGGTATCCATCAGCGACTGGCGCATGCCGCGAAAGGTCGGGTTATCGATATAGCCGTGGTTTGAAATGAATGCCAGAATGCCGTAACCGGTTCGCTCGATTCTCCACTGCGCGAAGCGAATGAACTTCACATAATCGTCGTTGAGCCATTTCGGGTTTCGCTCTCTCAACTTGTGCCCGTCAACCTCGAAATAGCTCTCTGTCTGCTCTCCTGTTCGGGTGTCCTTTCCTCTCAGCAGTTCCTCGATCCATTTTCCCTTGTTGGCGGAATGCCCGGAATACGGCGGATTGCCAAGGACGACAAGGATCGGGAGATCAAGCTTTACTTTCACAGCCGCGTTTGCTTCTTCGACAAGCCATTTGGCAAAAAGGTGTTCGGAAGACTCATACGCTTCCTCAAGCGTGTTTGTTAAGAAAATCTTGAGTCGTTCTTTGGACTGGAAATCGTAACCCAAATCGCGAAGCTGGATGCCGAGTTTCATGTGCGCCATCGTGTATGGAGCCATGAGGAGTTCGAATCCGTATAATCTCGGCAGCAGATGCTCAGACACATAACCCGACCATGTTCCTTTTTGCCCCATCCCGACAATGTGATCGTGAATCTGGTCTATAACGCCGTGCAGGAACGTGCCAGTGCCGACCGCCGGATCGAGAATGAGGACCTTGTGACATTCCTCGGTTACTTCACGAGGCTTGCCTGTCTTCGGATCGTCAACAACACGGGGGAATTGGACCTTCGATGTATCCGCGAGACCGGCCTGCAGCCCGAAGTCCGTTTTCAGAATGTGATCAACGCTCCGGACGATGTAGGAAACGACCGGCTCGGGGGTGTAGTACACGCCGCGCGCTTCGCGCATCTTCGGGTCAAAGGCGGCAAGGAAGGTCTCGTAGAAGTGGAGCACGGGGTCCTCTTGGCGTGTCCGCTTGCCGAAATCCCGCAGGATAGCGGCGATGTCGGCCCGGTTGAGAAGCTCAGCAAGATCATCCACGGCCCAAGCTATGCGATCGTCAAGGTTGGGGCCGGCCATCTCCGAGAATATCTTGCGGAGGAAAGGGTTGGTCTTCGGCAGGTCGTAAGCAGCATGCTCGCGCGTGAAAGGCTGTTTGCCCAAGAAGTTGCACCGGGCTGCGAAAAGGCCGTAGCAGATAGTCTGAGCGTACATGTCCGCGAACTCGTCGTGAGTCAGATTGTGAATGAGAACCTTGCGGAACCCTTCTAGTTGTTCGTGGAGCATTCCACCTTTCTCTTCCGCTTTCAGGGCTTCGCCAGTGATGTCCCGGATGAGCCGAGCCAGGCTTGCCATACGGCGGGCGAGTTCTTTCGGTCCTGAAATGGTCGGAGCTCGGACCTGCAGGAATTCGTCCAGAACAGCTTCAACCTGCTGTGTCCCCTCTTCATCTCGTTTGAGTTTGCCATCTTTCCCGACCCTCGCCAGTCCGGCAGTCCGACGATGCTCCCCTTCGACGTACCATCGGAACTCCAGATAGTCAGTCAGGATCAGATTGCCAAGGCTTCCAAGATAGCGCTTGAAGCTGTCGGTCTTCTCGATCCGATCGAGCGCTTTGCCGATGTCCTTCGCTTCGATGTAGCCAAGCGGCGTTTGGCCGCGCGTGACGATGAAATCCGGCGCTCCGCAGGCGACACGTTTGGGCTCGTTGGTTGCAGTGATGCCGTCCCCCAGTGACTCAATCAGGCATTTCAGCGCCGGCCGATAGGTGTGCTCGGTGGCATCCCCGCGCTGCAGCGCTCGCTCGATTTTCTTCAGATAGCTGGATATAGCGGCAGGTATCATCCCGACCCCAAAGTATACAGCCATATACGCCCAATGCTAATCATTTCGCCTCATCAGCCTGCGATTGTTGTCGCCCGCGCGCCCTGACCCGTCACATTCCCGCTTTCACCAGGTCCAGGAGCCTCAGCATGCCGACAACCTTTCCGATGTTGTCAACCACAGGTATCTGGCTGATCTGATGCCCTTCCATAAATCTCAGAGCATCGAACGCCCGGGTTGTCTGAGACACCCTCTTCGGGTCGTGGATCATGATCTCGACGACACCGGTCTCCATGAGTTGGGCGATCGACTGCCGGGCCTTCTCGGCTTTTTCGAGGAGACGTTTGATGTCGCCGTCGGTGATGATCCCGAGCAGGACGCCGTCCGCATCGACAACGCTGACGGCGCCGAGACGCTTCCCGGTCAATTCGAAGAGCGCGTCCCGAAACGTGTCGCCGGCCCCAACCCTGGGATCGTCCGGCGCAGGATGCATGATGTCCGACACTTTTAGAGTAAGCCTGCGTCCGATCGATCCGCCCGGGTGACGCATGGCGAGGTCGTCCTTCCCCATACCTCTCTGCTCCATCACGACCAGCGCAAGCGCGTCTCCGAGGGCGAGCTGCGCGGCTGTCGAGGCGGTCGGGATGAGATTGTCCCGATCCGCTTCCTTCTCCACGCTGCATGTCAGAACAAGATCGGATGCGCTCGCGATCGAACCGGACGGCTTTCCCGTAATCGCGATCACCTTCGACCCGATCGCTCTCACCGCAGGAAGAAGGCCGAGTATCTCGCTCGATTCGCCGGAATTCGAAAGCACCAGCACCACATCGTCGGGCAGGATGGCGCCCAGGTCCCCATGAACACCTTCAGTGGGATGGAGAAAAAGCGCCGGTGTCCCTGTCGACAGGAACGTAGCGGCAATTTTCCTGCCGACCAGCCCCGACTTCCCCACTCCGCTCACCACAACCCGTCCGTGACAGAGCAGGATTAACTCGACCGCCTTGTCGAACGATTCATCGAGATGGTCGGCAAGTCCCGCCAGCGCTTTCGACTCATGCAGTATGATCTCGCGGGCGCGATCCCTCGAAGCTGCGATCGACTCCGGACTCGGTTCGTCAGAGTGCTCGGTTCTCACCATTCCAACCACCTGGCTCTATCCTTTTCCCAAGTCCTCGACTCGTCACAAGTATGACGGGTCGGGAAAAGGTCTATACCCCCCCTGTAGTCCCCCCCAAGGGGGGGGGACGGTTTATATGTCAACTTGTTGCCCAGCCCAGGATTCATTACGCTTCAAAGAACACCATCCCCCCCTTGGGGGGGATTATAGGGGGGCTATCAATCAGCCGGGCACTTTTTCCCGCCGCGTCAAGTATACGCCCGACACTTCCTCCGTGCCCGCGGTCAAGCTGCCTGAATTTTCTCAATCTCTTGCACGATCTCGTCGAACGCCTTCGCGGGATCGTCTGCGCCGTAGATCGGACGTCCGATCACAAGTTGATCGCTCCCCTCGGCGACGGCCTCGGACGGCGACATGACTCTTCTCTGGTCGCCTGAGGGCTCTTCGACCGCCCCCGGACGTATGCCCGGCGTGACTATGCGGAAATCGTCCCCACACGCCTTGCGAACGATCCTGACCTCCCCTCCCGACGCGATCACTCCGTCGCATCCCGCCTGCTGCGCCGCCTCGCTCAGCCTTTTCACGTGCCCGGCTACGGAATACATCACTCCCATGTCACGTATGTCTGTCTGGTCCAGGCTCGTAAGAAGGGTGACGCCGAGCAGGAGGGGCTTTCGATCCCCACCGAATTCATCGACCGCCGCCCGGCACGCCTTCAGCATGTTGCGGCCCCCGGCAACGTGCAACGTCACCATGTCGAAACCTGCGGGAAGGAGATTCTTGAGCGCCGACGCGACGGTGCTCGGGATGTCGTGCAGTTTCAGGTCGAGGAAAATTCTCAGACCGCGCCTGTTGAGCCCATCCAGAATCCCCGGACCCTGGGCAAGAATGCTTCTCAGACCCACCTTCACCCAGCGCGGACGCCCGCCGAGCTGATCGAGGAGGGCGATATTCCCCTCAAACGGCGATCTGTCGAGCGCAACGATTATCCGTTCAGGGATCGAGAGTTTGGTGGCCATCGTTTTTGAGGGACCGACATGCCGCGCTAATCAACGAGAGGAATCTGGCTGCCTGTCGGTCCGAGCATTCTCTTGGCATAAGCTTCCGACTCGGCAACGAACCGGTCCGGCAGAGGCGTGCGCGTTTTACTCCTCGACCACCTCTGGAGCTGAAACCTGTGGGCGTTCCACCATTCGAACGCCTGCTGGGGTGTCCCGATCGTCAGGGGAACGATTATCGCGTTCCAGTCCCTCGCGTTATTCACCGCGCTCAACACCCTGGGGATCTCCATCACGAAGCCGGGTCGGAACATGGGCTCGAGCTCCTGCATTCGCTTGACAAGGTTCTCGGGCATTTCCCAGCCCAGGTTCTTAGGCCACGGGAACACTGGAACTCCCAAAACGGCGGGGTAGACCTCGCCGTACGGCACCCATCTCAAACCAGCTATCTCAGGGCTCTTCGATTCGTACCAGCGTGTCCATTCGGTCGCGTTGGGGTAGCCGTTATACTGAAGACGCCCCCAGGCAAATGTGAAATGGTTCCGCCATTCGCCGTTTCTCGGACAGTATATCTTACCCTTCGTGCCCGGACCAAGCCCGAGAAACAGAATCAGGAGAACGATCCACATCGCCACCCTCAGTCTCCTGAACTCTTTCCGCTTCTTCAGGTATCCAAGATACTCCACCGGCACTTTCTCCTGCTCTTTCCTCTCCTCCTTGTCATCGTAGTACAGGCGCTCTTCTTCAACAGTACCGGGTTCGTTCAGATTCTTGCCCGTCTTGTTATTCGTCACCATGGCGCTATATTCTACCCTTTAGAGCCTCGGTTTCAACAACCCTCTACCTTATTTTCCCTCTCTACCGAGTGAAGAATGACACTTACAGGCGACTTTGCTGCGCTATAATACTGTTTGGAGTCATTCGCTCCATTAAGTCCTGTTAGAGGAGATTCAGATCGAACGTGTCTAAGCCGAAGGTAGCAGTCCTCCGAACCACCCCCGCCACTGTCGTGGACGATTACGTCCGCGCCATGAAACTCGCCGACATCGACAAGCACATCGATGTCTCCAAAACCACCATCCTCAAGGACAACATCTCCTGGCATTTCCCCTTCCCTGGCGCGAACACCACCCCCTGGCAGATGGAAGGAAGCATCCTGGGACTCCGGGACATAGGCAACAACGATATCGTCTGTGTCCAGAACGAGACCGTTGTCACCCGCGCAAACAAGGGCGAGCGCCTCAACAAATACGACCGCGTCCTCTGGAAGTACAGCATCCCGGTCCTCTACAACTTCAAGCCCCAGGACATGAAATGGGTGGTGTACGAGCCCAAGGCGAAGATGAGGGCGCTCGACAAGATTTTCCCGGAGGGCATCCGCATCCCGGACTACTTCTTCGGAAAAAACATCCTGCACCAACCCACGGTCAAGTGCCACATCTACACGACCACGACCGGCGCGATGAAGAACGCGTTCGGGGGCCTTCTCAGCAACCGCCGTCACTGGACCCATTCGGTCATCCACGAAACGCTCGTCGACCTCCTCGCGATCCAGAAGGAAATCCACACGGGAATTTTCGCGGTCATGGACGGCACGACGGCGGGCAACGGGCCGGGTCCGCGCACGATGATCCCGGTCGAGAAAAACGTCATCCTCGCGTCCGCCGACCAGGTGGCCATCGACGCGGTCTCGGCGCACATGATGGGCTTCGATCCCATGAAGGACATCCCCTACATCCACATCGCGCACCATGACGGGCTCGGCGTGGGCGAGTTCGACCAGATCGAGATCGTGGGGGACGTCGACGCGGCAAATGAGCGGTGGGGGTTTCATGTCGGCGATAATGTCGCGTCGTGCGCGGGGGACGTGTGCTGGTTCGGGCCGCTCAGGGGCGTCCAGGCGTTCTTCTTCCGCACGCCGGTGGTGTATCTTTTCATCTTCGGGAGCTTCCTGTACCACGACTTCATCCAGTGGCCGTTCGTGGGCGACAAAATCTTCCAGCAGTGGAAACGGGACAGCCAGTGGGGTAAAATGTTCGAGGGGTATTGAGGGGGGGGAAGAGAAAACTCACAGCTCCACTCTGTGCCAAGCTTCGCCGAAAGACAGTTCGCCGTCTAGCATCTGCTTGCGAACTCTCAACACTTCCTCAGGCAAGGGCAGGCCAGACCAAGCGATCGTGGCTTCCACGCCCAGCCTCGTCAGCAGGCGATTGAGTTCCTGCAGAATATGCTCTCTAAGAACTGCCAGTGCCCAGCTGAATGTGATCGTCCTGTAGAATAAATGCAGCTTAGTAGTGTCATCTGTTGAGAAACTGCGATGGTTCCATCCCCATCGCTTTGTCAACTGCCACTCCCGAATAATCTTAGTCTTGTGGTAGTAATCGAAGTCAAGAGTAAAGCGTTTTCTTTGTTCGCTCATCTCAGCCATTTGGAAGTCAGGCGTTAGCTTGTGATATCTCGCCAACTGTGAAATCAACTTCTTGTGTCCTTTCTTGCCGCCAAGCAACGGAGGCATATGGATCACCCAAAGATCTTCAAGCGGAAGGACGACAGTTCGTTTACCCGCAAACTGCCAGTCTGCTCGCGGAACGCGTTGAATATATCTTGACCATCGCTTGTAGAGCCCGAGCGTCGAGAATCCATGGAGGCGGAAGAACTCCTTTTCCTCGCTTGCATCGTGCAGAATCTCGAAGACTGCCCAGCCGTCCCAAGCCAGGTTCTCGGCTACTGTCTCGACAGCGTCACAGACGAGTTCGAACTGGTCATTGCGACCGTAACGGCAAATGGAGGCCAGGAGATCCTCCGCCAGCCGCACAGCGTTCGCGGTACCCTTGATTTCTATAGAAACCTTTGCAGGCTTGTCGCCCAACCTGACAGACAAGGCCATCACTTGATTGCGGATGTCCTCAGTGAACATGTATACATTCGGCCCAGAATCTCTCTGGTTCGATGAACTTGGAAAGAAGCTGATGGCTCTAGGGGAACTAAGCATCTCTGTCTTTTTTCTCCTTGCCGCTGTCTTTCCACTCCTCGTAGCGTTGTCTCTCGTGGTCGAGCTCCCGGCTAAAACCGTCACGCAGTCGCCCCAGCGACAACTCACCGACTCCAGGCTGTTTTCGGAAGTAAGCCCAAAAGAGAATGTCTGCACCGTCATAACTCGGGAGACTCTTGGCAAAGATCCGAACTAGCTCACTTGGATGATCCACGATGTCTTGGTCATAGCCGAAGCGTCCCGACGTGGTCAACCCCAGCACTTGCCTAATGCAATCTCTTAGCCGCATCCGCCAGCCCATCCGGACGGTAGACCGATGTCCAAATTCCCCCGGTCTCTCTCCAACCTGGACAGAGGCCGCGAAGCGCCCAGTAAGCGCTTCGACTGGCTTCTCTCGCAGATACTCATCCCAAGCCGTTGCCACCTCTGACCATAGTTCAGGTTTGTTATGAAGCTCTGAAGCTAGCCACGCATAGCCGCTGATATTCAGCAGGTCGATCAGGGGTGCAAGTGCTATCCTGATCTGCCATGCAATCGTCTGATCTTCACCGGCTTCCTTGGGCATCAACTTATCCCGCTGCATCAGAGAGGCATAGAGATACGCCAGAAAGCCCGTTCTCAGTTTCTCACTATCACTCTCGCACAGCGCGTCTACCATGGCTTCCCCAAGAGCATGCAGGAACTGACCTTGAAAGTCCGGGAAGTCGTTCGGACGAGGGCGACCCGCGAGCAGCACGCATACCTCCCCCAGCTTCTTTGTGAGCGCCCGATCCCATTCTGCCAGCTCAGACTCCCAGCTCTCCCTCCTGTCCTCGGGCCATTGCAGGTCCTCAATGCGTTTGTCAGCGCTTAGCCCCAGCCAAGTTCTCTCGATCAACCCATACCACGCAATGACTTTGCTCCTATACTCCCTTTCCCGATCTATCGCGGTCGCTTCTAGCCACGGACGCTCTGCCGCTCTAAAGCGATCCCGCCAGTCTTGGTAAAGTCCACGAGCGCTCACAATCGCATCGACGTTCCTGATGAGCTCCTCAACCTCTGTCAGTCGAATCAGCTCGGATTGATACCATGCAGGGCTGATGATCTTGCCCTCCACTGAGGTCTCAAAGCGAAGCACGTCCCGCATCCACTCCAAGCGAGGCAGAACAGAGCTTCTGAACCCCTGACGGTAGATGCTCTTCTCTTGCGTCCATTGAACCTCCCCCAGTCTGGCAGCAACTTGCCTTGCAGCGTCTTCGGGCAGTGATTTGACATAAGCCAGCAGAAGCTCAATCGGCAGAAGTGCCAACTGATCAATGAAACGCAGATACTCCACCTTCTCTTCTGCCTCCCCGCCCGAAAGAACTTGAGCGATCAGGAGGTCACCCACTTTCTTGATAAACTTGCAGGCCCGATCGACATCGCCGCACTCTCCCAGAGATCGCACATATGTCTGCAGCTTCGTCAGCAAGCCGCTGGCAAGCGTCCATCGCTCTTCTTTCGTGTTGACCTCCAAACACTTGATCAGAATCGGATCGAGGGAATCCTCAAGCCAGTTCTTTTCTCTCACCACCTTTGGCTGGATGGCCACTCCCGCTCTGTGCGCCAGCTCCACTAGCGAGTCTGAGGTCAAGTACCAATCGGGATGTGAGTAGCGTAGTTCATACCATCTGCTGCTTGAGGGAATCGTGTCTTTCAATGCCTGGTAAGCCGTCAGGAAGGCGACCACGACCCCAGCCAAGTCCGTGAAGGACCGTCCGCTGAGATGCTCCTCTTTGGCGGCAAGAGCCCCCAGAGTGTTTAGTGCGCGTGTAGCCTTGGAAGCCTGACTGTGGTAGTGAGCTTGGAACGAAGCATCGGAAAACGAGAACCCATCCACGGTCGCCCTAGTCACCCATTCATACAGCTCAGTAATCAGGGGGCGACCCAGGTAGGCCGGGTCAAACAGGAAGAAGGCTTGCTTCCCCAGGAAGATGAACCCGAAAACACTTACGCCAGCAAGCAGGGAAACGACAACCACGCCCAAACGAGGAGGGGCGAAGCCGAGCAAGTGGAAGCCCATCAGACTTACTGAAAGAAAAACAGTAAACGCCAACAGCCGCATGTACAGGCTGCCGGTCCGCTCAAACGCAAGAAGGCTACGAATGTCGTTAGGCAGTGTTGTGTAAGTCGCGCTGCCAACCATGGCCACCGCCGTGTAGTAGAGCGCGATGAACACTCCCCCTATGCCCGCTACCGAAGCCAGAAGCGCAACATAGTTGCCGCTCTCCAGAATCCGATATTGAGGCAGCAGTAAGAATCGCAACAGAAGCCACTCCGTTGCCTGTAAGGCATAGGCGACAACGATTCCTAGCAAGAGCATTGGCAATGTTGCTCTAGCCAACTGGCCGGACAACGAGAACTTTGCCTTTTCTTCCCGCAGCCACACTCTGATGCCAAAAACCCGGGCTGAGACCCAGAAAATGACCGCCCTCATGAGAGTGCGAACTCTCCAAAACCTTGGTGACTCCATCAGGGGGACTAGCAGTTGTTCGACCGGGTATCTCATCAGGAAATATGTGCTTCAAAACTGACT